>Ga0326512_10000565_pt1 | contig 32539 bp, 43 predicted proteins | sample 1_2617_0518_D_FD_203652 | JGI IMG/M metagenome (GOLD analysis project Ga0326512, IMG submission 203652) | Bovine rumen microbial communities from UC Davis, California, United States - 1_2617_0518 | ecosystem: Host-associated > Mammals > Digestive system > Stomach > Rumen | place: USA... | reverse complement strand
CATATTCTCCAATAGATGTAACGCTGTCAGGAATTACCACGCTCGATAAAGAATAACATCCACTAAAAGCATATTCTCCAATAGATGTAACGCTGTCAGGAATTACCACGCTCGATAAAGAATAACATCCACTAAAAGCATATTCTCCAATAGATGTAACGCTGTCAGGAATTACCACGCTCGATAAAGAATAACAGTATTGAAAAGCATATTCTCCAATAGATGTAACGCTGTCAGGAATTGTTACATTTGATAAAGAAGAACAGTATCGAAAAGCATATTCTCCAATAGATGTAACGCTGTCAGGAATTGTTACATTTGATAAAGAAGAACAGTATCGAAAAGCATTTTCTCCGATAGTTGTAACACTGTCAGGAATTGTTACATTTGATAAAGAAGAACAGTATCGAAAAGCATATTCTCCGATAGTTGTAACACCTTTACCAATCTCAATTTGCTGAATTGAATTTGTATATGCTTTATCAGGAGAACTCATATTATTTTTTCTATCCCACAAAATTGAACTTATATTAGTTGATGAGGATTGTAAATCAAAACTTCCGCTTATTACCGTCACAGCAATAACATAATCACCGTCAGTTTCAGGATAAGTGTGGTATTCATCTTTATATCCTGCACTCGTTGATGAAAATGTTGAATGTGCAGAGCCGTCACCCCAGTCAATGTCGAGTTCCGTATTTGCATTTAAATAAAGCTGAAAGTTAGGTGTTGTTCTGCCTTTTGTTAAGTGGATATACAGCCTTGTTTTTCCGTCAGAAGTTATATACATCTGTCCGATGTTAAGCTTTCCGTATTTTGACACATAGATTTTTGCGTTTGCGAGTGACCGGTTCCACCCTTGTGCTGTCAGCCCTTCATGTGTGGGGTTGCTCGGTAATTCGGTTAATTCTGCAAATTCATCAGCGGTGTAAGAATGTACAATAGTACCGTCATAGTCGTAGAAGTTTACAGCTTTACTTCCAACACTACTGCCACCCCCACTGCTCGGAATTGTGGCAATATCCGCAGGAAATTCCTCAAAACCGTCGTCTGATGTTACAGTTCCGCCTTTTGCTGTTATAGAATTAGCGATGTCTGTTCTCGCTGCCACAAGTCTTGCAAGATTCTGTGCTATTGTATTTGGCATTAAAGCACCTCCTCTAAGACCGCATTAATATTACCGATAGTCGTTTGAATATCCGAAATATTCTGTGCGTTTGTAGCAATTTGTGCGACTTTTTCGCTGTCAATTCCGCTATTCATGGCGGTCAGTTGTTCTCCTGTCGGTGTAAAGCCACCACCGCCACCACCCCCTTCACCATTTCCCATAAAATTTACCTTTACCCAGTCACCTGTTGAGGTAAGCCCGTAAAGGTCGCCCGTGCCGATTACCCAGCACTGTGAACCCATTATCAGCCTTTTACCCTCAAATTCGTCAGGTTCGGGAAGTTCTTCGAGTTTATCAATCTGAATTTCAGCCTCAATCAGGCCACGGTCATTTTCAGTACCGTGAAAATGCTGTTTTACTATCTGTTTCATTGTATCACTCCTCATACGTTTCAATTATGCAGTCAGGCGGAAAACTTGTCGGAAAGTACTCACAGTTTTCGGGTATCTGCACTGATTTAAGTGCAGTATTTGTGAAAGCGAACTCTCCTATTTTTTGCAAACTCATTGGAAAGCGTACTTTTTCGAGATGTACAGCGTTCATAAAAGCTCCCGACTTCGGGTAATAGTACGAAATAACGGGGTATCCGTCATTTACGTCCGCACCCATTATCAACCACTGAAATTCATGGAAAGGCGGAGTAAATTCCGCACCCCTGAGGTCAGGGAGTTTGGTAATTATCGGGTAGCTTCCGTCTACACTGTACATTCCGTACTCAAAATAGGGTACTTTAAATGCTGTACTCGGTGCGTCTGAAATTTCAGGTACACAGGGGTAGCCGTCATTTCGTCCGCTTACTATCGAAAGTGCCACCGCTTACCCCTCCTCGCACTCAAATCCTACCGAACGGAGGTACTCAGCATTTTTGCACTGTGCTGTTGTCAGTCCGAGAAATCTGCTGGCGGTAGCAGATACATTAGACCTTATTGTTGCCGTTCCTGCCCTTGTACTGTCGTAAAAGCACACTGACATGAAATTAGCGGAGAAATAGAAATTATTCAGGTTCTGCAAGTCGAGAGCGATATAGCTTGCAGAAAAACTTGTATAAGAGTCGCTTGAATTACTGCCCGTGAAGTAGTAGTTTGAAGATGCACCGGTAAACTTCACAGCCCCTATAAAATAGCACTCGCTTACATTGCAGTAGCTTACGCACGAATAGAGTTCAGAATAATTTGAAATTTCATTGATAAATTTAATATTCAGATTAAACTGACACCTGTTAAGTGTACTGTCAGAAATAACCGACTGTGGCATATAAAAATTAGCACTCACTGAAAAAGTACAGAGATTGCAGTTAAATTTTATGTACTCCTTATGGAAAAGACACCTCTTAGCACCCGAAGAAAGTACATTATACTGTAAATAGTCAGCGTTTACCGCAAATACGCACTTTTCAAAGTTTACCGTAAAAGAATCATTGCCGTTTTTGGTAAAAAGAGTTATATCTTTACCGCTTAAACGGATATTTTCAAATACAGTATTTTTTATCTGAGTACCGTTTACCATTAATTTAAATGCACTTACAATCTCCGTATTATCGGAGTAAATTATATTTCGTATTTTGTAGCCGTCACCGTCAAGCGAAATACAGTTAAGAGGAATTACCTCAAAGTTTTCAGCGTACTGAGTGCCATTAAGGTCAATATCCCTGCCGAGTTTGCAGTAAACCTCACTTCCGCCCAGTGTACTGAGTGAATAGAGTTCGTCAGCCGTAGTTATTACATAAGGGTCTGTACTTGTTCCTGTTCCGTCCATATTTGCCTCCTTACTGGATTTCCGTTACCCCGTCAGGGATATACACCGCCGTTATCAGTGAATCACTGAAAGCTGTGTTGCCTATAATTGTAGTTCTGCCACCGCCCAAAATGGTCGGAATGTTGGGGTACTTGCTTTGTCCTCGGTAGCCTGTGACTGTTGTCAGACCGTCCGTTACCGTGTATGTGTAGTCCTCGTCCTCAGTGTGTTCGGGCGACTCGTCAGTGACGTTCTGCCCCCAGACGTAAGCGTCAGCACTCTCAATTTCACCGTTTCCAGTCAGCACTATTTCTACGCTATGTGTACCGCCTGACATTGTTTCCGATACCTGAAAATTCAGTGTAGTGTATTCGTTTTCGTGCAGTGTCACCCTCGGCTGTAAGCTGTGCTGTACCCCGTCAACAGTCAGACTTGCTGTAACTGTGCTTGTTTCAGTACCCAAAAATACGAAAGTGCAGGCTGTAAAAACCGTTGTGTCACTCCTGCAAGAGTACGCTCCTCTGACTGCCGTAAACTCCTCGAAAAGAAATCCGCTGACGGCATTTAAGTCTACTTTTTTTACCTTTTCGGTCTGATTTATTGTCGTCTGATACGTGACACTTCCTGAAACACCTGAACCGCCTGAACTGCCCGAACTTGATGACGTACTGCTTTCAGAAACTCCGCTTGAAATCAGTGTTTGTCCGCCTCTGAACTTCCACCTTATTCCACATACCAAAAATGCCGTTGCTATTTCTGCACCTTCGATAAATTGATTTTTTACTACTCCACCCGAAAGATGTACCATGTCACCCAAATCAATTGCAGGGTTTCCGTAAAACTCAATTTCACCTGCTTTCCAGTGTCGGACCATATAAGCAATATTATAAAAGATACTTCTAACGCCCTTGTTAAGTGTGTCAAGATACCTGTTATTCGCAAAATTAAGTACCCATTTACCACTTCCAAATTCGCTTACTTTCCCATTACTATATGTGTACGCAACTGACGGTGAAATGCAGTAGTCCTCTGCAAGTTTAACGGAAAATCTTCTTTTAGCAGGGATAACAAACGAGCCACCGTCACTCCTGTAACGCTGGTCAAAACGCTTGAACTCAATTCTTCCGTGACGGTTTGCAAATGCAAAACCACCCAGCACCTGTGAAATTGCCCTCACTTCGTCCCACCCTGTATTGTGAAACTGATTTCCAAATACTGCCGAAATATTCACCCAAGGTGTTTCTGGATTGAAGAAAAGTTCCTGCAATTCCTGCGGAGTCTGTTCAAATTCTACTCCACAGTCCTTTTCTATCTGCTTCATTGCACTTTCTATCGTAAGTCTGCCGATAGTGTGGTCAGTGAGAGGAACTTTCAGTCGGTTTGTCATGTCGTACCCCTTGATTTTTACCTGATTTTCTGACGTTCTGTCCGCTGTCATTATGTCCCATTGCCCTAACGGTATCCACTCCGTTTCACCGTTTTCAAGTACCGCACCGAACTCTAAAATTACAAGTCCGTACCTCAGTTCACTTGCTACTATCCCGTCAATGCAGACCGTAAATTCGGTACTTCCTGTGTACAGCTCACCAAAATTGAAAGTGTCAAGGTTCTCTACACACTGGCTTTCTGTCTGAATGTCATCAAGTAAATTAGTGTCGTCAAGTAATATATCATCACCGTTTGTACACTCTATTATTCCTCTGATTCGCTGGTACGGCTCGCCCCTCATGGCTGTCATAAAATCTTCCGATACTTCGTACATTTTTACACCTCAATATTCAATCAGACTGAATGACAGTCTTTGCCTTGCAATGCCGTTTTGTATCACTTCTACACTTTTTACACGGTCTGACGGGTACATTGTACAGGTCTTTTCAGTACCGTTGTCAAGAAATGTGACAGAAAGTGAAGTATCGTCAATAAGGCTCTCTATTTCGGCAATTTCACTGTCAGTACCCAAAAATTCAAGCTCTATTGTATGAATGTTTTTTCTGACAGGATATGCAAGCAGGTGACCCGTTTCGGCAGAACGTCCGGTTGAATCAGAATAAATGTCCGATTTTGTTATTCTGTACCCGTTTTTCAGGGGTTTAAGTGACGGCTCAACACCGTTTATTTTCAGTACCGACATACTATCCGCCCTTTCTTCTGTTGTTTTCGTTTACTGCCTTTACTGCTACTCGCCCTATCTCACGCCCGTCAAGTTCAACGTGAACGTGAATTTCACTGTTGCTTTTCTTCATTGCATTTGCTACCGCCTGTTCAATTGTACTCAGCGGTGACACGACTTCCGTTTCACGCTTGTTGTCACCCAGTACTGCTAAAAATTCACCGTAATTTGCAGGTACTACTGTACCTTGTGCAAGATATGGAATTTGTGGAATACTGATATAGGGTAGCCAGTAGAACGGCTGTATTCCTGCTATTTCAATACCTCTCATTCCGTCCAGAGCTCCGTTAAGAGCATTGAAAGGCTGTGCAACAACCCAGTTTATACCGTCAATAAGTGCGTTTACTACTGTTTTGAATGTATTGAAAATACCGTCAACAATACCCATGAAAACTGCTCCGCCACTGCTGAAAACATTCTTGACTGCTTCCCATGCACTTGAAAACGTATCACGAAACCAGTTTGAAACGTGACTGAAAACATTTGTAATTATCGTCCATACCTGATTGAAGAACGTCCAGACGTTGTGACCGCTGAAAATATTTGTGATGTTCTCCCACGCTTCCCAGAATCTCTGACTAAACCAGTTGCCGACCTGCCAGAATATATTTGCAATGTCATTCCACCTGTCACCGAACCACGAGCCTATACCGCAGAATATATTTACAATTCCGTTCCATGCCTCACTGAAACGGTCACTGAACCAGTTCCCGACAATTGAGAATATACTTTTTATGTCACTCCAAAGGTCTGAAAACCATTTTACCGCATTGCTCCACGCTGACTTCACATTTTCCCATGCAAGTGCAAATGTAGCTTTGAACCACTTTCCTGCAATTGAAAATGTAAGCTGAATAGATGTCCATACTTTTGCAAACCAGTCCTTTGCACCGCTCCATGCTGACTTTATACCGTTCCATGCTGATGAAACTGTTTTCTTTATGCTCTCCCACGTTTTTTCCGCAAATTCTTTTACTTCGTCCCAGTGCTTTATCAGCAGAACACCTATTGCTATTACGCCTGCTACTGCTCCCGTTACGGCTATAATCGGCAGATTAAGTGCGACCCATTCGGCAACAAGCGGAATGAGTGCAGAAGTTTGTGAAACAATTGCACTCAGAAGTACAGGTGCGACTGAAATAAGTCCTGCAATTGCCTGTCCACCGAGTACAAGCCCGACAGCCGTGACTACTGCACCTACTGCCACTTCAATTCCGTTCAGACCGTCAATAAATTCCTTAAAACTTATTTTACCTGAAAGCAGGTCAGCGAGAGTATCCAGCTTTTCAGAAAGGTAGCTGAGTACACTTAGTATTACTCCGCCCGTCCAGCTTGCTATTGGTTTCAGAAATTTTTCAATAAGCCACTCTGCAACAGGTTTCAGCAGATTTATTACACTCGTCAGCACTTTTATTGCAGACGAAAAAAGTCCGATTATTACCGGTACTGCCTTTTCAATAGTCCACTTTCCGAGGGGCAGGAGTACTTTTTCATAAGCCCATGCAAGAGCATCAAAAACGGTATCGGTCAGGGGTTTAAGTGATTCAAGCAGGTCAGCGACCGAGCCGAGCAAAGGTGAGAAATCAAGTCTTTTAGCCCATTCTGCCGTTGACTTTGTAATCCTGTTTATAAAACTTAAAATGCCGTTGAATATTCCAAGTATACCGCTTAAAATTCTCTCACCGTTATGATTTGTATTCCATGCAATCCAAAAGTCAGTTTGAAGATTTTCTGCAATATCATTGATATTCGTGAGTATTTCGAGTATATTTCCGCATATCTCCTCACCCGTGCCGTCATTCCATACAAGCCTGAATGTTGCACCTGTTTCGTGCAGGAGAATAAGAAACGAGTTCCATGCATCAAAGTAAGACTGTACAAGTGCCGTACCCCTTCCGCCGTCATTCCATGCACTGTCAAGAGCATTTGAAACATCTCCGATAATGCCGATAATCTGAGTAAAAAGGCGTATAATGTTACTTACATACTTTTCACCCGTTCCATTAGTCCACACACTTTCAATACTTTCCGAAATATCCGCAAAGATACTTTTCAGGCTTTCTTTTGCCTGATTTGCAGTTTCTGCAAGCTGAGGAAAATTTGCGTCCCATGCGAGCTTTACGGGTTCAAGCAGTCGCTTTATTCGTTCTGCAAGACCGTCCGCTGTTTCTTCTGCTGTTTCCTCAACTGCACTTTCGTCTGCTGTCGGCTCAATGCTTACCTGTTCGGCAATTTCAGGTGAATTTGCCTTGTTTTCGGCAGTATTTGAAGATACTGTATTTATCTTGTCAAATCCTGCAAGACTGTTTTTCTGTACCTCATTAGTTTCCTCAACAGCTTGTGTAAGTTTGTCTTGATTTTCAACAGTCTGCGAAATATTTGACGGTATTTTAGATGTAATTTCTGATGATTCACTTTCCCACCCAAAAATTTTACTAAGTGAATTTACTGCATATTGTGCCTGCTTAGTCAAGTAACTTAAAGCAGATGTAAGCTGTTTTACTGCAATTGTAGCTACTTTCAGCATAGGCTGTCCGATTACTGCAAGCAACTGTTTCCATGTTTCTTTAAGATTCCCTATTACGTTTTCCCAGCCGTCAGCTTCACGGGAGGCTTGTCCCTCTGCACCTGAAAGAGCATTTGCGTCCTTGACCATTTGCAGAAGTGCGAGTTGTTTCTGAGCTTCTGAAAGTTCTTTGAATGATTTTCCGTATAATCTGTTTGCAACTGTATTTCGGGTAGTTTCAGTACATGATATTCCAAGTGCCGAATCATTTGCATAATTCCCCTTTAAAAACGATTTAAGTGTTTCACTTGTTTCTTCAAGACTTTTATCATAATAAGCAGATGCATCAGCTGTAACTTTCAGAGCATCTTCCATAAGACTTAAAGCCTGTACGCTATCCATACCCGAAGTTTTAGCAAAAGCATAAATTGATGTACCTACACCATTAAGACGAGTTTGAACTATTCCGCTTGATTTAGCTACTCTTTCTATTGCTTTATTTGCTGTATTGAGCATTGAGCCGAAAGCCTGTTCCATTTGTGAATTTGACGCACTTATTTCTGCTGACACTTCTATTGCACTTTTGCCGAAATTTATAATTTCTTTTACACTAAAAGCTGTAACTATACTAGTAGCAATTTCTTTCAGTTGATTTTTTACTCCGTCAAGTCCACTGCTTATATTTTTGATTCCGTTTTTGAAACCGCTTGTATTTATTTTTGTATCAAAATTCAGAAAGCCGTCAACAGCCACAACTTCACCTCATTTCATGTAATTTTTTCGAGGAAGTCTCTTGTTTCGTCAAGTTCAGCCTGTTCCTCAGCAGTACGCAGTATAATAAGTTCCCTGTTTTTCCTGATAAATTCACGCTCATACTTTTCGATTTTCTTTCCCTGTGCAAGTTTCTGACGTATGTTCATTACCTGACTGAAAAGTCCGTCCCCCACCTCACCAAACGCACCTAAAAACGTCCACCAGTGCAGAAAATGGAGTGAACGCACATCAAAAGTACCGAGTACCTTGCTGACCGCAGGACAAATCATTGACTCATCATGTTCCCAGTCAATTGTACGCACTTTCTGTGGTTCTGACTTTGGTATGTCACCGCCATCACAGAACCAGTAAGCCTTTTTAAGTACTTCTTCCGTAACAGGCACACTGCCTGTATATAGTCTTTTTACGCACACATATGCTTTTTCTCTGTCACTTAAATTATTGTCATTAAATGCCTGAAAAATAGTGAGAACATTGCGGAAGTCGGCATTTATGGGGTAGCTTTTGCCCGATACTTCAAGACTGTTCAGAAGTGTGTACATCTTCAAGGTACTTCTGTACTTCGGGTCTTGTCTTGGTACTTTCAACGTCTGCCTTTACTGCCTCAGTAAGTGCGTTCAGAAGTCCCATGAAAAGAAGTCCGCCGTTTTGAGTGGGTGAAAGCAGATTTGCATTTCTGAAAGCAGGCGTACAGATGTCGGTATCGAAAGCTTTGTTTATTACGTTTCTGAGTTCCCTGTCAATTTTTTCAATAAGTTCAGGCGAAAGACTTTCAGTATTTTTAATTTCACTCTGCAAATCGTTTACTTTATTTTCCATTTCCTTTATTCTGCCGATAAGGTTAATATCGGTCGTGTTTATTTTTACCGTGTTTTTCTCGTCACCGTTCAAAGCGTACTCACGGAAACCGCTGTCGAAATTTATTGACTTCATTTGGTTCACTCCTTAAAAAAGGGCGGTGAATCCGCCCTTAAATCAGTCTGTTACTATTGTTACTGCCTTTGTGTCAGGGTCAATATTCACCTGTACCTGCTGACGGTTTCCCGAAAAGCTGACGTTGTAGGGTATTCTGACACCGCCCTGAGCTCCGCCGTAGGACTGTGGCTTTACTATACAATCCTCAATCCACGCATCGTATGTTCCTGTTGTTTTATCAACAAGCACTTCAAGCACCTGTGTCTTGCACGAGTCACCTGTAAGGCGGTTCATGGCAATATCCTTGATTTTTTCGTAAAACTCTGAATCGTCAGGGTTTGCAAAATAGGTATCAACGTCAAATGCAGGCTCATAGCCGTTGTCGTTTACGTTAGTTTCGTCAAGAATATTCTTCACTGTTTCGGTGTCGGGATTCATTTCCACTGACATATCTTCAACGTCTTTTCCGATTAAAAACCAGTTTTTTGTTGACGTTGTGTCAAACTTTGTATTGATGTAATGCAGTAATGCACTTCTTTTGAGTTTCATGTTATACCTCCGTAAAATTTACCGTATAGTCGGCATTTATTTGCAGTTGATAGCGTACTCCCTCAGACCTGTTTTCCTGCGGTACATCATAGAGCATACCATTTCCTGCCTTGATTTCAATTATTTCACCTTTATAAACTTCCCCGTCAACGGCTGTTTCTACCTCTCCCGACTGACTTCTTAACCAGTCAGAAAGTTCAATGAGTACAGACGTATTCGTAAGCCTTTCGTAGTCGTTTATACTGCTGAAAACAGCGTAAAGCAGGAAACTGTGACGCTTTTTCAGATTTCCGAGTATATCCTCTGAAATTACACTTTCACCGATTGAAGAAAGCCCGTAGCTTGTGGGGTCGGGGTCAGCGAAGTCAATGTGAACGGTGTTGCAGACTTCCTGAATTTTAGGAAAATTCTGCAAAATCTCACGCACTTTTTCAATGATGTTCATTTTACACTGCACCCCATAATTTCGGCAGTATCTTTGATTAACTGCCTGCCGTACTTGTGTTTCATAGCCTCAAACCAAAGCCTTACCGCATTGGGATTACCGCCGTGCGTGTGGTCAACATTTGAGTAGTAGTCACTTCGTGCAAACGGTGCAGTATAGACTATTTTTCCCGATTCTGCTACCTGTGCCGAATCTCTTAGCTTACCTGAATTTCTGTACCTCGGAAGTCCGACAGGTACAAACTCGGTCATTTTTTCAATGCACTCACGGTCAAGATTTTCCTGAGCTTTTTTGAGTGCCTTTTTTCTGCCGAATATCGACTTTTTATCCCATGTAAAACTCATTTCCATACCGTTCACCTCGCTGTAATTTCATAGTCGTAAAGCAGTCCGCACAATACAGGGGTTACGGTACGGACTACCGCAAAATGAGGGTACTGCTGACGGAAAATTTTCATGCTCTCCGATACTGTTCTTTCATCTGATGTGTCAAATTCAAAGTCAGTTACAGCACCCACCACAATATCTTCTGACTTCGGAATGTATTCGGGACTGTTTGCACTGTACACAAAAATGCTCACTTCTCCGTCACTTTTTCCGCCTGTTTTTTCAGTAATCTGACCTCTGCGGTCACAAAAAAACACATCATTCAGAATGTGCTTAGTCATGGTATTTTTTTCGTAGACGGTTATGTCTGCATTGGTCAGCATAAGTTCCGCACGGATTTTCTTATTCCAGAAAAGCGGTATATTTTCATCAATACCCTGTTCACAAAGTCCGACAGTGCGGAATGTTTTACCGAAAATACGCAGTTTTTTATCTTCCCACAGGTGACTGTCGCCCTTTGGTATTCCGACCGTGTACTGTACTGTTTTTCCGCACACCGTTTCAGTCTGCACGGGTTCTCCGACAAGTACGTTTTCAACAGTTTCAACGCTCTCACTGTTGATAATTTCAACAGTTGTACCCTTAATCAGTTGTCTCATATATTTCCAATGCTCCGTAAGTCTGTCCCATAAGTCCGAGCTCTCTGAGTTCGTTTTTCAGAAAGTACAGTGACTGACCTGCATTAATGTAGGTCATTGAAACGCTGTACCCAAGCCCTGACTGCGACTGCTGAGATAGTGCAATATCGTCCGAAATGCTGTTCAGACTGCGTGCAACTGCCTGAATTACAATGCTTTTCACTGCCTCCGCATAGTCCTCATCAGTGACGAGAGAATCAAGGTCTTTGTGCCTGCCGTGAGCGATTACACGGAGTTTTGCAGAAGCGGTAACAAGTAAATTTTCGGCAGTTTCTTCCTGTTCCGCACTGAGTTTCACTCCGAACGCTCTCATGTCGCTGACCGTTGCGTAAACTGCACCCATTATTCAGCCTTGATAAGTGCAAATGAGGACGGTGAAAGTATTCCCCAGCCGACAAAAGCCTCTGACCTGAAACACACCTGATTTTTGCGTTTGAGGTCGCCCAGTCCGTCAGGGTCGCCGAACTCAATAATTTCAAATGTCACGTTTTCAGAGTAGCCCCAGCGAAAAGCGTTTGCAAAGTCACCGACTACCGCCCTTATGTCACTTGACCCGAAATTCACAGTGTCATTGATGTCAATGTTTACTCCGCCGAAACTGTTCGGATTTGCACCAAAACGGAAGTCAGGATACATTGGAATGTTTGAATCACGGGTTTTCATTTTTCCGAGTGCAGATGCGAAAACGGGTGACATTGCAATGCCCGTCACTATGCCGTTTGCTGACTGAATCGGTGCAACAGCGTCATCAATGTTGTCATCAGGTGCGGAAGCGTCGTATGTTATTGAAGATGTTACTGCGGTCTTAAAGCAGTTTGTACCGATTATTGCAGATGCAGTATTGTCAGCAGGATTTACACCGTGAAAACCCATAATGTCAATTGCACGTGCAATTTTTTTAGAGAATCCGTCTGAAAATGCAGTAAGGTAAGGGAGCTGTTTTTCGTCAGCCATGTGCATAAATTCACTTGTAATTCTGTGCTGGTACACGACCTTTATAGGCTTGATTGTCACGGTGTTAAATTCTGCATTTCCTGCCGGCTTGTTCTCACCCTCGCCGACTATTGAAGCCTCACCGTCCATTGAAAATACGAAAATATCCGTACCCACGAAAGGAATTGGTGAAGCGGTACAGAGTTTTGCGAGTGCAGAATGTCCCTTGACCTTGTTGAACATTTCCGCTGTAAGTTCAGGTTTAAAAAGTGTGCCTGCTGTTGTAAGTGTTCCCATTTTTCATTCTCCTTTTATTTTTTTATTTCGTTCAGCATTTCCATAAATGCCGATTCTATGGTGTTTGTCTGCGGTTCTCCCTTAAAGTTCGGAGTCGGCTTTGACTTTACAAACTTTGCAAGTTTTTCAGCATCTTCCTTTATCTGGCTTTCATTGTCGCCTGAAATTCTGTCAGCGAGTTCAGGCGGTATACTGTATTCAATTGCAGTTTTAAGCCTGATTTCTTTCAGTTTGTATGCGTGATTTTCTGCGGTAAGGCGTTCAATTTCAGCCTTTGCACTTTCAAGTTCAGTACTTAAATTTTCATAGTCTGCCACTTCATTTCTGTACTTTTTCGTAACTCCTGCATTTACCTGTGAAGGAACAGCGACAAAACTCCATTCGTAAGCATCTGTAATTCCGTCAAGAATTATGTGGCAGTCCTTGCCTTTCTGGTGCGAACAGTTTTCACTTCCGCACACTGAACAGATTCTTTTTGATGCACTGCACGAAATGCTTACTTCTTTCTTTATACCACCGTCAATTTCTGCAATGAGATTCTTGTTTTCGTCAGTCCTCAGCATATACGCATCAGCCCTCAGATACCTGTAAGGTCTGCCGTCTTTGGTGAGCTTTTCGGGTTCAGAAATTACCTCTGTATCGTAAATTCGTGAAGTCTGATTTGCACTGCTTGGGTTGTGGTCAAATATACCTGTTTTTCCTATGAATTTTTCGGCAAGCTGTTCAAGTGCATTGTCTGAAAATCGTTCATTGTCCCTGTCAATGTCATTGTCGCAAAGTTTGACTGAAAAAGTATAGACCTCACTTTCCGTAAGGTCTTTGCGAGTAAACTGGTTGATTTTTTTAAGTGTTTCTTTTTCCATTTTTTTACCTCCTGATTAGTATTGAACAATCTGTTTTTTGTACTCTTTTGCACCTGCACAAGCCCAGTGAGCAAGTGCAACCGCCTCGACCAGCGAAACGTCAGCACCCTCTAAAATTGAAGTGTAGCCGAATCCGCCACCTGTACCTATCGGACGGTGTTCGCAGTTTGAAATTATCTGAGTGAGAGAAGGCTGGTTACAGTGACAGATTTTACCGTCAAACAGGCACTTTTCAAACAGTGCATTTGCTTCTACTACCTGTTTTGCAGTCGGCAGTACTGCCCTGCACTTTACTCCCGAATCGTCCATATCACTGACTAAAATATCCTGATTTCCTGCACCGTCAATTACCGCTGACTTCGCACGTTTTCCCCTTAAATAGTCAATTATCCACCTGTTTCCGTCACGCACGGAACGGCAGTCAACAGCCTCAACAAAAATTTTTTTGCCCGTTCTGACCGCCACAGCGAGTGAAACATTTCCTGACTTTCCGTACTTTACTCCGAAAAACAGTTTTGAACTTTCAGAGATTACAGGCTTTTCGGCAAGCTGTTCCCACTCTTTCCTGCTTATTGCCGATTTCTGGCTGTACTCAATCCACAAGCCTAATCTCTGAATATTATCATCAACTTTGTCGTCACCCAGTTCCGAACGTATCGTTCTTTCTGTCAGAATGTACCCCAGTGACGGGTTAGTTTCGTACCATAAATCAACATCACTTGTGTCTGACAGCTTAGGCACTGACCACTCCGCCCACCCACTGTCGGCATTTGTACCCGAAAGCGTTTTGAGTCTGTACTTTTGGAATACCGTACCCGAAGAAACGGCAGTAGGCGGAGTACCGCACATAAGCGTCTGAGGGTTTTTGCTGTCAGTAACGACGTACTTTAACGCAGTTTCTTGGTCAGCAGTGTACTCCTGAGCCTCGTCAATAATTAAAAGGTCATAGCCCTCACCCAGTCCGCCTTTACTGCTCCTCGTTCGGAAGTTTATTACCGCCTCTGAACCGTCAAGCATTTCAATGTGTTCAAGTCCGAACTGCTTGGTAGTTTTGAAGTCCTTGCCCTCGGTAAATCCAGCCTTAGTCAGACGGTCAATACACTTTTCCCACGCATTGTGTGAAGTAGTAGTGCGGTGAGCGGTATAGAGTACCCTTTCACCGTGAGTAATGCCGTAAACTGACCGCATTATGAGCAGTTCGGATTTTCCGTTTCTTCGTGGGACTGCCCACCCGTATTTCATGTGGACGTACAGGTTTTCACTGTTTACTGCAAGAATATCTTCCGCAAGAAGTTCCTGCCACGGCATTGAAGTCCGTCCCGACCTGTTGTAAATCTGTACCGCCTCTGTGCCGTATGACCTTTCATAAGGCAAAACCACCGATTTTACGGGGGTTTGTCTGCCGTATCTCATTTTTTCCAGTCGAACGTCTGCGGAAGAATCCTGTTTGAAATTACTTTTATTTCGGCAGTCTGAACGGGTGACAGCTTGTCGGACTTCTGTCTGTTGCAGGTCATGTGGGCGAGTTGCAGATTGCTTATGTCGGACGGATTTCCGCCCCTTGATACGGGGACAATGTGGTCAATGCACGGGCTTAGGGGGTGAGGAAATTTCAGCGAGAAGTCAACGGGTTTTCCGCAGATTCCGCAGTGTGTCTGTGATGCGTAAATTTTCTTTTTGTTGGATTCAAAAACGGCTCTCTGAGTGCCGTTGTGGTCGGGTCGGACGTTTGGCTTTGCCATGCTTTCACCTCTTTTCGGGCATAAGAAAACCGCCTTATTCAGACGGTTTAAGTTATTCATCAATTTCTATATAATAATTTTTAAGACGTGATTCGATAATGTCTTTAACTTCAAAATATGCCTCTGCCCTGCCTGAATTAAACAAGTCACTGCGATTTTCGGCACTTTCTTTTTCCGCTTCTTCAAATCTTTCCAGAATTTCAGAATAAACATCGCTAATAAAACCTTTAAGTCTGTCATTTTCGGTCAGCATACTATTCACCTCGTTTTTTAAGTTCATCACTTGCCTCTTGAATATCGTTATTAAAATTCTTTATTTCTTTTTGCCAATGCTTAATTAACCCCTGCTGTCTGCGAGGGTCAAAGTTTTCCCATTCAGGACAGTGAGGCAACGGATTTTTTATATATTCTTCATGTTCATTCACACGTTGTTTCCAAGTTTCGATAGACTTTCTCAATTCTCTGTCTGACATTTTAGGAATATTTTTATTGGCAAAAAACTGCATACTTATTTTCAGCGGTTCACCTGTGCTTATTTTACCACTATTCTCCCCGTTTGTCAATCCTCTGTTTAGGTTCTGCTCTTGAATCCATTCCGCCTGTTGCCTTGAAAGGACTGTCGGCTTTTTCTGCCCTGCAAGTTCTTTACGCTGTTTCAGTGCCTCACGTTTTTTCCGCTTTTCCTCATCAAGTTTTCTAAGGTACTCACGTTCTTTTTCTTCGCTCCAACTCTGCTTACTCCAAACGCTCTGCCGTTCACGACCGTTTTCAAAAGTTACCAAACAGGTGCAGTTATCGTGACGGCAGTAAATGTCAGAGGGTTCTTTGCCGTACTCGTAGCGACCTGCAATTGAGGTACACCAAGGACAGCACTTGCCGTCCGTAGTGCGTGTTATGTAGCACTTAATTCCTGCTTTTGTACGAAATTTTGTATTTTCCTCAATGTAGTCGTCATGGATTGAGAGAATAATAGTTTCCGTTCCTGCCCTCGCACGCCTTTGGATTGTTTCATCAGGCACAGTGGGGTCAGTGAGGGAGTGAGCCAGAGTCTGAACACGTTCAAGAGGAAATTCAGATTTTTGAGGGGTAAGATTAAGACCCGTTTTCCTGTCAAGTGACCGCTGAACCTGTCCGCACACCGAATTTATCGGTGCGTACTGTTCTTTGAGAGTGAGCAGGCAGGCGGTTTCACGGTCGTCGAGGTCAAGAATATTCTGTTCCATAAGCTGACCGATAATTTCAGACCGCATTTCAGCGTACCTGAAACTATCCGAAAAACTGGAAAATTTCTGACCTTTCAGTCTTTTGTCACTGTCTGCACTTTTTACCAGTTTAAGGAAGTCGTCAACCGTCATTTTCACCCTCCAAGCCCGTAAGCTGTTTCAGATTTTTTGTACCGAGGAAGTCAGGGCAAGCCTGATTGATTTTCAGAATTGCGTCACCGATACCGCTCAGAGCCGTTGCATCAGGTTCAAATACAGGATTCCATATGCACCTTGTCTGCACAAAAGCCTTCCTCTGGTACTCAAAACCGTCACGCACACAGGCTGACAAGTACCCTGCATTGAGGAAACCCGTTCCGAAACTTCTCTGTGCTTTTTTTGCGGTAAGACGCAGATTTTCGTGACTTGCACGGATAGCGTCACAGCTTGCAGGGTTTGCCGTAGCAAAGCCGAGGTCGTCGAGAGTAAGACCCGTTTCACCTGCGAAAATGCTTGCAAGTGTGCGGAGCTGTTCGGAATATGGTGACATTGACTGCTGACTGAACTGTCCGAGAACAGGCTTGTCACCTTCTTCATCTTTGGTAAACGAGAGGAAATTTGAGTATAAAGCACGTTTTCCGTTAAATTCCGAACTTTCCGAAAGTCCGAGAACATACTTTTGCGGAACGCTGTAAAACTCCGCTGAAACTTCCATTCTCTGCATAGTTCTTAGTACCGCCTGTGTGACATTCATGCAGGTACGGGAAATTCTGCTGTGACCGAACGGTCTTTTTGCGTCGGGTCGGAAAATCACAGGGACAAGCAGTGCATACGGTGCTTTATGTTCAAAAATCTGCACAGTCTTTCCACCGCTGAAATACTCCGTTCTGAAAGGCTGGAAGTACGCTTCGAGAGTTGGATTTCCGTGCTTGTCACGTTCGATAACCGCATACCCCTCTGTCAGCATATTTGTTGCCGTGTCTATGTCTCCCGTAGCATTTCCGCCGTCAATGACCTGCAATTTCGGGTAATTATTCTCATCAATTCCGATATAAATAAAACTGCACGATGAAATCAGTGCGGAAAGAACCGCAGAATCATGCAGTATATCGGGGTTGTTCAGACTGTAAATTTCATTTAGTTCGTAGCTGTCACGGTCGAAACAGTCGAATACAATTCGGTCGGAAAGAGAGTCAACAGCTTTTGCACACCAGCCGAGCGACTGTGAAATCCATCTGAACTCGTCGGGCATCATCTTTCCTGCCTGTTCAACATGATTCTTCATATCATAGTATCGGTAACGGGCATTAATCCGCACCTTTTTTTGTGACAGCTTATTTTTCAGGTACTCTTTTCCGTACAAAATTTCACCTCCTGCGAGAAATTTGAGCAGTGACAGGGTAGTCCGCCCGTTGAGGTCAAAGGGGGTACTATCCCCCCGTATTGACGTAATAAAGACGAAAACCGCCCCAGCTGGAACGGTTCTCAGTATAAAAGAGGAAATTGATATGTATACCATGGCATTGGAATAAAAATATCAGCAATCAGTTTGCTATGATTTTATTGTATCACTTTCAATTACCACATTCAAGCACATTTTCACACATCTTTGCAATAGCTTTGTTAGTTTTTCTTCTTACAGTTTCGGTACTGTAATTCATAAATTCGGCAGTCTGTTCGATAGTGTGAAAGAGCAGATAACGGTGAATGAGAACAGTTTCGAGGTCGTTGTCGTGGAGCTGTGAAATAGCACTCTGAATCTCGTCACTTATCTGCATGAGTTCAGCCTTTTGAGTTTCGAGTTTCTGGGTCATTTCGGCAAGTCTTAGGAGTGAAGCTTCTGTACTGTTGGTGGCGGTGTCGGACTTTCCCCTGTCACCTTTCGGCTTGCCGTTAAGACCCTCAGCACGTTCACGGTACTGCTTAGTGAGCAGGTCAAGAGCCTTTACCTTTTTGTCAGCGTAGAACGCACGGTTGAGCCAGTGTTTAACGTCATTCACTTAAAATCAATCCTTTCGTTTTGGTAATCAATAGTGTGTGGGACTTATGTGGGACTTCAAAATCACTGATAAATGCCTGTAAATCGCATTTGTGGGAATGTGGGACTTTTCCCCCGCATATAACCTATATATTTTTTACTTTTTTCTCTCTTCCCTGAAAAATTTTCTATATATATGATATTTTAGTCCCACAGTCCCACAAAGTCTACAAATGGCTTGAAATAGCATTAAAATCCGTGGGAATCATAGTCCCACAAAGTCCCACAAGTCCCACATTGCGAAAAATAGGTAAAAATTGAATTTATGGTATCATTTCGGGGTACTCTGTTTCGTCTTCTGACGTGTTCAACTGCATTATAATACAGTCGGTTGCAATCCCATTAATCCTCTTTGTCTTGGTAAATCCCTTGCTTCTGGTCTGAATCAGGCACTTTGATTTTAGCCACGAGAGCAAAGCACGGTCGTCAAAGCCACCCTCTTTTGCGTACTTTCGGAAAATTCCTGCATTGACAAAAGCGTGACCGTCCTCGACTACCCCGAAAATATCGGTTTTTGGCACGACAAGCACCCCATTTGGGTCAGTGTAAATAAATTTGTTGCTGTTTGCGGAAATCCACTGGCACATATAGCCGTACCCCCTCTGACCTGCCGAAACTGACCCCTTTGACTTCAAAAATTCCGAAATATCGGCAACAGTGAGACTTTTACCCGTATGGAAAATGAATTTGTCCGCAAGCTCGTCAGCGAGTACAATAAGAGAGGCTGACATTGCCTGTTTTTCGGTAGTTTCACCTGATGAAAGCTGTCTGAAAATTTCACTGTATCTTACTTTTGCACTCTCAATCACCTCATCAGTCAGGCACTCGATAAACCTTCTGCCTGCAAAGCCGAAATTCTGCTTAACACAGGCAGAAGTGCGGTAACCGTCCTCAATTACGCACTCGTCCGCCCTGCACTCAATGTCGATAACACGGTTTACAGCACCTGCACCTGCACTTTCCTGAACGATAGGCGATTCACCCGTAGAAAGCACGCACAGCGACCATGTAGGAGTTTTTTCGATACCGCCGTACTTAGTGCCACGTGTGCGACCCGTACCCTGAGCGAGCTGGTAAACGTCAAATCGTGACCTGCCGTGCGAGTCTTTCGAGAGTTGAAGCTCGTCAATGCACATTGGCAGATTATTCAGAAATGACGCTGTTTTTTCGTGTCCGACCTGAGTAGCGTTGAATGTCTGAATGTACTCACCGAGTTCCGCACTGCCCCACACCGAAGCCGACAGCATAAGTGCGACCGTCTTGCCCGTACCCGATTCAATCCCCCATAAATGGACAAAAAACGGTAAGCAACCCACTTTTTTAATCAGCGGACTTGCAAAAGAAGAGGCAAGCATAATCTGTGCGGTTTTACTGTAATTTCGGCAGTTTACAGCCTCGTCAAGCCACTTCTGATAATCTCCGCACTCCCTGACCGAGTTGTAAATGTGCCTGAAATTCTCAATGCCGTCAAATTCCAGACCGTCAACGTAGGGAGCGAAACTGTTGTTACTGATATATCCGAGCCTTGAAACGCTCTGTTTTTCGGGGATTCTGTCGATATTAAGGGATTCGATTGAACATATGTACTCTGAAAGAAGCCTTGCCGACTTTGAGGTGACAGCAAGTCCGAGGGACGCAAATTTCAGTATTCTTGTACTGTCGAAAAGGTCACGTTTTTCTGCGGTAAACTCACGCCATTTTTCGCCCTTTAAGAACGCTATTTTCAGTTTTTCCACACCCGTGTCAATGTTTACAAGTCGCTCTACGGGCATCACAGGCTGTTGACAAGCTACCTCACAGCTGTTGAGCGTTATTTTTTTTACTCCCTCACTGTCGCAGAACCACTCACCTGCTTCAAGTTCCAGAGGTTGCCAAGGGAAGTCGGTAGGATTTCTCACCTCGTCACTGCCCGTTTTAGTCAGTCTCATGCTTTTTTCGTAAGCCTGATAAGCCTTTTTGAATCCGCTGAAACCGCATTCCTTAGCCTTTGCGGTGAGACTTTCAAGTGCAACCTGACGTTCAAACTCGGTTTCCAAAAGTACTATTTCGTGGTAAGGGATAGCAGTGGTAAAGTCCTCATAAACGTAGTCGTAACGCAGTTCAAAGCCTTTTTTACGGGCTTCGCCTTTCCAGTCTGCTTTCAGCATCATCATGTAGAGCTTTTCAAACAGCATTTTGCAGTCATTACGGTAAAAAATATCCCTTATTCTGTTGAACGAATTTACTATATCAGCTGTACTTTCAGCTTGTATAACTATGTCCGTGAAAAGGTCAGCGACTATTTCCTGATTGCTGAAACTCATTTTCGGTTCAACAATTTTCTCTAAATTTTGTATTCTTTGACTAATCACACTTTCTGCAAGCATTTTTTTCACCTCTTGTTTTTTTACATCAGTCCGAGCCTTTTGAGAGTGCGGTTAAGGAGCGATTTCTCACCCGTCAGGCACTCGATAACTTCAAGTGTGTGGCACATTGTTTCGGTCACCGATTTTCCGTTTTCTACCTCACGCATTTTCATTTCCGCCCCCTTAACATTGTCCTGATAAGTCCTGCAAACGTCTAAATAACGCTTAAAATCAGTGCTTGCCCTCTGGTAGGCTCTTATAATCTGACCCTTTTCAGCACTCGCCTGTTCAATGCCAATGCTTTTACTTCTGTACCTTGCGTACAGGCTTGCAAGTGACTGGTAAAGGCAGATGTCTGCAAGTGACGAAAATTCGGGCATTTTTTCACCCCTGTACGCCAGTTTTTCAATTTCTTCTATACTCATAAAAAATGTACCTCCTCACAAGTGGGTAAAAAACACGGCACATTCAAATCAAAACGGTTGAATATGCCGAAAAGTTTACAGAAAATTAATAATCAGCTATGTATCTTTGCAGTGCTTTCCTTGAAATTTCGGTAATAGTAGTAAAAAATACTCAGTATCTCCTTTGCGGTGCTGTCCGTACCCGAAACACAGTGTACTTGCAGTTTGTACCTGTTACAGCTCTCCCAAGCCCTCAGTGTAGAATCAATAATTTTGCCTATATCCTGTACTTTACGGTTATAATTCTTCATCTGCCAGTCGGAAACTTTGTACCCCTGCAACCACTCACGGCTCACACAGCTTTCTACTATCAGCACCGCACTCCCTGTAAGCAGTGAAATTCCTCTGATTTCCTTTTCAAAGCGGTCACGGTCAGAAGTAACATTAGTCCACAGTTCATTAATATTGGCTTTGCGTTCCACGATGCAGGACAGGGAAAAGTCCCTGTCCGCACATCTGAAAGAGTAGTCACCGAAGTCAAGTTTAGAAATCTCGTACTTAATCCCCGACCTCTCAAAAACGTCTGTAATGTGCCTGTACTGCTGTTCTCTGCTGTCAATTATGACTGTAATATCCTTGCAGAATTTTTCTTTTTCAGTCATTTTCAATTTCCTCTTCCTTATCAAATCCAAGTATACATCCGCACTCAAAAGTGCATCCTTCTAAATCTTCGGGTGTTTCTACCCAGTCAGGATATTGAACCCAACCCCACTGGCATTCCTGACAGAATTTCATTTCCGGGTCTATACAGCGTTTAGGCTTTTCACTCATCATTTTTTTAATTCCTCCGCATTTATATTTCCAAATGTATCAGCCATTTCTATGGACTTGTTGTTTCTGATAAGCTGTGATTTAAGGCTTTTAAAACTCGGAAAATCAAAGTAATACTGTGTTATTGTGTTGAGTTCAACAGCTTTCTGCTTCAAATCTTCGGGAAGCTCCCGAAACTGCTTTGATTTCTTCTGATTTTCAGTGAGATAACATCTTTTATATTTTCTCATGAATCTTCTGCGTTCTTCGCAGTCATTCAGAAGCCATTCACCTTTTATGTATCCATTGACATACACAACAAGATGATATTTCAATGACTTCTGTTTCATACAAACAATGCTGATTTTATACCCATCAGCTATGAGTTCGGCTCTGCCGTATGGAGGTTCTACTGCCTGTTCAACTTCTTTCCATTCTTCGTCAGTCATTTCCTGTCTCCTCTCACTCAATCCAAACTTTCTCAGGCAGTTGTGCAACAAGCCTGTCAAAATCTTTCGTTCTATCGTTCCACTCCTCGAAATCTATCTCATCAGCGAGTTTGTAAGCCTTTTCAATATCCTTTATCTGCTGTAAGACCGACATATTGTTGTCCCTGAAAATATCAATCGTTGCTTTCAGATATTCATATTTCAGTTCCACGTTCTGAAACGAAAGAATAATCCCCATTGTCTGACCTATGAGCGACAGCATTTCAGCCTTTGTCTTACGCATGATGCGCTTTCCGCTTTCAGTAAATGCAAGCCCTTGCTCATAATTTGTCAAATGGAAATAATCTTCCTGAAAATCATCATATCCGACTGCATTGAACCTGTTGCCGAGAAGCGCAACGGAACAGTCATTGAAAGCCTTTTCAATGTCTCCGTCAATTTCTTCATCATCTCTGTAACTTCTGAAAGTATCAAGAAGTGTTTCCGATAACTGATATGCTTCACATTCAAGCGTGCCAAATGCCATTTTGAACTCATATGCTTCTTCCTCGTCACCGTCAAAAGCATTAATCAGCGTTTCATCATCGTCATAAGCCCAGTGAATATCACCGCAAGCCTCCTGAATTTCGTCAAGTTTATTTGATATTTCCCAGTAATTCAGCCCTGCAAGTGCAGGTTTACGCCAACGCAAGTTTTTTGATTGCTCTGCTTTTGTCTTTGTTTCGAGTTTCATTTAAAATCCTCCTATTTTTGTTATATTTCGATAAGTGCGTGCCAGCTCCATACATTCATATGAGCATCATACCCTGCCTTTTTGAGCAGTTCAACCATTGTTTCTGCATTCTCTTTTGTTTCACAGTATACTGTTTCTGTTCCGCAGAATACTTTATAGACATATTTCTTTTCATAACTGTCACTTCTGAAATCGCTTGGTTCAAGACCGGTTGCCTCGTAATCACGGAGCTTACATAATGCTCCGTACATCTCACTGGTACAGTCTTTAAAATCTATACCCTTTGCTCTCCACTCACCATTAGGTTTTTTTTCTGTAAACATATTAAATTCCTCCGATTCTGATTTCCAAATCCTGAATCCAGCTTGCAACGTCTGAATTGAGTTCCCTTTTGAATCGGTAAATTTCGGGGTGTTCATCATAGTCGTCAAAGAAGTCGCACAGGTCGTCAATGACGTTTTCAAGAGTTCTGGAAAGGTACTTGTAAACACTCGAAATATCCTCTGTTTTCTGCGTTTTGACCTCTGCAAGCCTTTTCTCGTACTCTGCTTTTGTACTCTCAATCTCACGCTTTAAGCGGTCGATTTCGTCAGTATCTTCCTCGACTGCAACCTCAGCAGAACGGCTTTCAAGTTCCTTGATTTTCTCTTTAAGTTCCGCATTTTCGTGTTTCAGTGAAGCACTTTTAAAAAATAATTCAACGGACTCATCAGCTTTTGTCTGTGCCTGCCTTAGCTGTTCTTCGAGTTCCTGAATTTTTGTGGTGTCCTCGACTGTAACCTGCATGGGATTTTCTTTGAGTTCCCTGACCTGCTTTTCAAGCTCCTTTGAGTGTTCACAGGTTTTGCGGTTTGTTTCTTCAAGACTCTTGATTTTGACTTTAAGTTCCTTTACAGAAGTGCTTTCAAGGTCTGTATTTTGGGTAATTTCCTGTCTTGTGGGTTCGTCAAGCTGTGCAAGAAGGTAAAGTTTTTCTGTTCCGATTTGTGCAGTCGACTGCACAGTTTCAAGTGATAAATTTTCACCAATTGCAACATATTTATAGCATTGTCTACGCTTTATGCCTATCTCTACTTCACAGTAATTCTCAAAACTGCTGTACCCCATAGGCTTATACAGCTTATCTCTCTTGACCTCTGACAATCCTTTGCATACCTCATAAAGCGACTGCTCCATAATTTCAGCATTTACCTTGATGTTCTTAGTGACACTTAATGCCCTCTTGTAGTCGTCCGATTCAATTACAATCTCCTCACGCCTGTTCACCTTTATCAGTGCATTTCTTGCCGACTGGTACATCTTAGGTGCTTTCTTTTCAAATTCGGGAAGTCTTTCCCTCAGTTCCTCTACTGTATGTACTCCGTTTCTGATAAAGTAGTTTACCTCGCTTACCGATAAGTCGTGAAGCGTTTCAATGCTTCCCTCTTTCATTCTGGTTTCAATTACTGCCATTTTTTACCTCCTGATTTTCACTACTTGATAATTTTCATTTTCTTGAAGTGGCTTATATCCTGTCCTGAATAGGCAATCTGAGTAAGAGCCTTTGTAATGTTTTCTGCAATTCTCTGTTCTTCTTCCGGTGTATGCTTTGGAATACGGCAGGTAACAATTGCACCGTTGTGTCTGACACGTATAACCCCGATTTTTTCGGTTTCTGTTTCTGTTTCGCTTATGATGTCATACTCTGAACGTTCCCAAAGTGAGAGTTCTTCTTTTTTCTTTGCCATAAAAAACAGCTCCTTTCAGTAATTCTTATGCGTTTCTGCCTGTCCGTCTTGCCTGCCGACAAGTTCATCAAGTGACACGTTTAGAAAATTTGCAATAGAAACAACAGTTGAAAGTCTGAGGTCATTTCTTTCGCCAGTTTCTATTTTTGCGACTGCGCCACGGCTTATTCCTGAATATTTCGCAAATTCTGCCTGTGAGAGCTCGTTAGCTTCACGATAATTTTTCACCAAGTTTGCAAGCGTCAAATTTCATCACCTCTATTGACAAATTTGTAAATTTATGATATACTAATAAAAATACAAACTTTATTTTTTGCTGTCCCGTTCGGGACAAATATATAATATCATGCAATAGCTTGATTGTCAAGTGATAACTTGATTTTTCTGCTATATTCATAAAATTAGGAAGTGATTTTTATGAATAATCCACAACAGATAGCGAACTTAATTAAACAATCTGCCAAAGAAAAAAGTATATCCATTAAGCAATTACTTGAAAAATGTGAATTAAATATAAATACTATTTCAGAACTATCAAAAGGCAAACAAATATCATATCTAAATTTTGCACGAATTGCCGATTGCCTTGACTGCTCCGTTGACTACCTTTTAGGCAGAACAGATGACCCTGCACCTAAAAATTACATTAATGGCAATATTCAGGCGATAAACAACGGAAAAAACCTTACAGTTAATACAACAACAAAGTCAAACGACCTTATCGAAGATTTCATGAAAATTTTTGACGGTCTTTCAAGTGAAAATAAAATAAAGCTGATGTATTCAGCAATTGAATTGAAAAATAAGGGGGAATAACTATGGGAGCTTATGCAGTACCGTCAAATCAGCCGTTTATCGCAAAACAGCCGATAAAGACCAAAAGGCAGAAAACTTCACATCAAAAAGAAACGGAAAATCTGCTTGAACTTCTTAAAGGAGCAGAAATGAAAGTGGATTCTAAAACAAAGGATATAATTTATATCCGTGACGGAAAGGTAATAGCAGTATTTAAAGATGATGAAACATGAATATCTTACAGTAAAATACACTGACGAAATGCAGAAAAAACTTTCAAAATCTTTTGACTGCGGTAATTCTGCACTTACCTCATTTCTGAAAAGCTATGAATCACTGGATAACTCTTTTGGAGTAACTTATGTAATACCGTCTGATAACGGAATCATTGGGTACTACAATATAAGTACAGGACACATTGAAAATGAAAGACATATCAGAATGGGCGGAACTGTTTATATAAACTGCCTTGCATTAGATGTAAACTATCAGAAAAAGAAATTTGCAAATTCTTATTATTCTGATATACTGATGAGTGACTGCCTGAAAAGAATTGAGGATATAAGGGAAGAAATAGGGTTTGCATTTGTAACGCTTTCTTCAACTGGCGAGGGCTATAAACTTTACGAAAGAAACGGTTTCTGTGAACTGGAAAACGATATGCAAATGGCAAAAAATACCGGTGAAGATACTTGTATTCCAATGTACCTGCCCTTAGACTATGAATAAGTAAGTAACAAAAAATCCGCCCAAATCGGGCGGATAAATTTATAAAGGAGCTGATTTAATGAGTTACTGTATTTACTTACGCAAGTCAAGACCCGATATTGATGCAGAAAAACACGGTGAAGGCGAAACTCTTGCCCGTCACCAGAGTATTACACAATATCTTTGTTGTACATAAAAATAAAAAATACAGCCACGTATATAGGTGACTGTATTTTTACAATACTAAAACAAATTATTTTTCTGTTAAAGTACCTGAATAAGTTTTGCCATTGAGATTTATAGAAATTTCTATAATATCTTTCTTTGCAGTCGGGTAAACATCTGATTTGGCAAGTCCGTAGTAAGAGTAGAAGTTAGAGGTAACGCTTGAAGAAGTACCCTTAACCTCGTCACCTTTCCAGAAGTTTGAAGTTCTTACGTCCACATGAGTAGCCGTGTAGGAGCTGTCAATATTTGCGATACCGCCGAAACCTAAGTCCTGAGCGACACAAGCAACACGTTTAGAATTGATTTTGTTGTGCGACTTGTCATAGCAGACTATATCAGAAGCATTGCCGTTTACGTGCTGACCCGTACCCGAACCGCCTACCGCCTTGTCGTGACTTGTACACCTGTGACCTGAATTTATGACAATTGCAGAACAGTCAAGAGCAGTGAAAAGCTGTTCAAGTTTATCAACGAGGTCAGTATTTATGAGTATGGCGTGAGCCTGTCCGCATTTGCAACGAAATTCCTGCACGTTGAAGTGCGTTGTAAGCTGTGTAGTATCGTTGTACTTGTAAGTTTTAATCATTTTTATTCCTCGCTTTATAATTTTATCTTTCCTGATATTAAATCAGGTAAAAGTGCATCTCTCAACTCTGTCAAATATTGATTTTGCATTGTATTCAACACTGCAATTTGATTTTTCCAAACAGCGAAAAATTGCCTGAGAATTTCTGGAAAAATATCTTTATCATTGCATTTGAAAACAAATTCATTTTTGGCTTTTGTAAATGTAATGTAATCTTCTGAAACAAAGTCCAAACCTAATGCTTTCATTTGTTTTGATGTTTCTATCGACTGTTGTTTGCTTTCTTTGAATTGTTCAATATCCAGTCCGAGAGATTTTGCGATAGTTTCGTTTACTACCAATTTGCAAGAATTTTGCATTTTAGTAATATAGTTGATGTTGTCAGCAATCTCTTGAAGATTTCGGTGCTTTACTTCTTGCGTTTCAAATTTGATATATCTTGAAACTGTCAATATGCTGTCTTGAATGTCATTTTGCTGTACAGGAACGGAAAATTCAGAAACATCTTGACATTTACTACAAAGGACATTTATCAATTCATCAGATAAAATATTAACAGTTTTGTAATACGTCCTTTTTTCGTGGCTTGCCCCACCAAATTGACCGTTTTGTTCTCTCTGCTCCTGAATTGCTTTTCTCCTGCAATCAAACATTTCGATTCGTTTATTATTACAGCTGATAAGGACAACACAAGTTGGAATTGAAGTGCTTTCAAACATTTTATCGGGAAGAGCTATAACTTTTTCGATGTATCCATTATCAATGAGCCATTGTCTGCACTTTCTTTCAATATCAGAAGAAAGAGCACCACAAGGGAGAATAAATGCACATTTCCCGTTATTTTTCATTCTTGATAGTGCCGTAAAAATGAATGCGTAATTTGCGTTGCTTGTGGGCGGTATTGGTTTACCTTTAAATCGTTCATCTGCAAACATAGGCTCAGGAGCATTCCATTTTATGTTGTATGGTGGATTTGAAATTATTTCATCAGCTTGAATTTCAGGAACTTCTTTAACTTCTTTTACTGTCGAAAACCTTTCTCCACTGACTATTTGATAACATTTACTCAATTCTAACGTCAGTACATTTCTGCTTATTACATACCCATTCATGTTGCGTAATGCCATATTGAACAGAAGAAAAGGAATAACTTTGCTGTCAAGTTCTTCACATATAAATGTTTTGTTAGGGTTTCTATTCCATTTTTGAATAGTTAATGCTCCGCTTCCTGCGCAAACATCATACACTATCTTGCCACCTGTTTCTGTAAGCTCTGAGGCGAGTTTGCATATTGACTTTGGTGTATAATCCTGTTTTTTATCTGTTCTGTCAGCCTCGTAATACTGAAATATCTTTTGTAACCAATCCACGGATAAATCATTAACGATACTAAGAAAATCCTGAATTTTTGAGATGTCGTTGTTTATAACTGTTTCAAATAATTTTTTGCTTAATTGTGATGTATCATCGCATTTAAACAAGTCCAAAACTCTTTCACATAATTCTTTTAATTCCATATATCATTCTTCCAAAAGTCCGCTGTAAGCACGGTAATAGTCGTCATCATATCCATGATGAACTCTGTCGGCTACTTCTGCACGCTTTCCGTTGTTGAAACGGTCGAGAGTGCCAACGAGGTAGCCTGTTATTCGTCTGATTCTGTCAAAAGGGACTTCGTTCATGTGCCATTCAAGGTCAACAAAATCCCCGTCAATCCTGATGATGATTTTCTTCACGTCCGCACCGTTTGACTTATTTCGGACGTGATTTATATATGCCTGTTTTTCCTTATCGGAGATAACTCCGCCTACAACTTCAACTGTCATCGTCATTTCCCTCCTCATTTTTAATCTGTTTAAGTACGTCAACAATCTTCTTCGGTACGGGTACGCCCATAAGGTAGGCATTTTCAGTGACAGAAATACCCTCGTTTGCAATATAAAAGCCTATAACCGCAGAACGGCACACCGAACTGCCACCGACTACCTGAGAGTCAAGAATGTGAGCAACTGCTACAAGTGCAAGGATAAATACTTTCTTTGCAATACCCTTGAATCCTACTGCTGACGAAATTTCTTTGCGAATAAATGCCACAATCAGACCTGTGATGTAGTCGATTACCATAAATGCAATGAGTGCATAGAGCAGACCATCAAGCCTGCCCCACAGGAACGCACAAATTGCACAGATACTTGCTGAAATAAGCTGTAAAGTCTTGTCCATGTGCCACCTCATCAGAACGGAACAGAATCATCAGAACCGAGAATTTCCTCATATTCAGCAAGCGGATTCTGCTGTTCCTGCGACTTCTGACCGAGGAGCTTGTCGTCAGGAATTGTAAAATCACCGCTTTTTATACTCTCGATACTCCTTGCAAATCTGCACTTTACCGCAAATTTACGCTTTTTGTCACTTGTTTCAAACTCCTCACGTCCGAACACACCGCCGAACACCTTATTTTTAAGACTTGTTTCGTCCCAGTTCCACTTGTAACCGCTGTTTGACTGTTCAACAGCAGTAGTAAAACGCTTGAAATTGAGCTTTGTGTAGTAGTCACGGTCTAAACCGTCGTCTTTGGGGATAAATACGTCAAAAACTCCGCCCCATTTTGCATTCGGATTCTTTGCCTGATTTGCCTTGAATCTCTTTGAGTAAAAACCGCTGTATTTCGGGTCGTTTACTATGTCAAAGGCGATTTTGAGTATGGAACAGGTCGAATAATTTTCCACTTTGGCATTAATTATTTTCAACTCGTAACCGCCTGTTTCAAGCGAAATGCTTTCATTTGTATCAATCGTGTCATAATCTTTGAATTTGTTAATCACTGTTATTACCTCCAAAACCGTAATATTCACGGATAATAGTATCGACTGCCTTTAAGTCGTTTTCAATTTCACTCTCAAACATTTCTTCGGGTGATTTGGTGATGTCAGAGCCGTCGGTAACGGTGCGGAAGAAGTGACGACCGTCAACGGACATACAGCGTAAGCAGATAGTTACCATACCCTCTAAGCACACCTTGTCGTCAAGCAGTTTGCCGATTGTTTTTAATTTCATGTTGCCCGTTTCGTCACTGTCCTCGTGCATCAGAATATACACGATTGTGTCTTGCGGAAGTTTGGTCTTGATAAACTTGAAAAGTCCCCAGAAAGAGTCAGCAAGGTCATTGTAAAGGTCATAGACTTCACGCCCTTTTCGTCCCAGACTGTGACCTTTCATGAAATTGTTTGAAAGCAAATACCCTGCGTCATCAATAACAGCCGTTTTAAGTGGCATTTTTGCAAGCTGTTCCATGATTTTTCCGTAATTGTCGGTATTGAGAACGTACTTGAACTGTTTTTTGAAAGGCAGTCTTTTTCGCTCCACGTTTACAAGTAAAATTTCGTCTTCGGAAAAGTTTTTCAGTGAACGGCTTTTACCGCTACCGCTTTTGCCGTAAATCAGTACAATTTCAGCCATTTTTATCACCTTATCACTGCATATTCGGTCACTTTCAGCTTTGCGCCCTCAATTTCCTCACCGTTTTTCAGGTCAGCGAGTATCGACTTTTTGTCAATTTTCGGATTTTGCGGAATCAGGTACTTTTCGGGTACTGCCTTTTCGTCAGTAATTTCAGCCGACTTGGTACTTGACCTGCTTATGCTGAAAAGTTCCGTTTTTATTTTTTTCTGACCTGTTGCGTTCAGGTAGTCAAGCACTGCCTTTTTCAGCCTGTTTACTGCACTTTCTGCACGCTGTTTCTTTGCAGTCAGACGGTCAATTTCGTCTTTGAGCGACTTTACAAGTGCCTCACAGTTTTTTATTGACTTTGCAGTATCTTCTGCTACCTTTTCACCGTCAAGACCTTCAACTGTGTCGCTGAAAGCCTGTTCATCAATTTCACCGTCAAGGAGCATTTCAGTAAGCTGTAAAACTGCTCCTGTTACTTCGTAGAGTTCCATTTTTACCTCCTTCACTAATGGGCAAAAATCAAGGCAGATTCAACCTGAAACGGCTGAATACCGCCTTAAATTTACAGAAAATTTACAAATTATTCTGCTGTAATATAAGTTGCTGTTCCGTGCATGAATTGACCGAAATTCTGTCAATCAGATTCCTTCACGGTTTCAACAGGCTTGTTCGCTCAGGTATCTCATTCATCAAATTCGTTCACTTATTGTCCGTACCGAGAACATTTCTTTCAATTCTGTCCTCAATACGACGGTTCAGCCACATAAGAGCTTCTTCGATATGCGTTAAGGCGCAGGCGTTTTCACGGCTGGAAAATTCACCTCTCTGGAAACTCTTCAAACGGTCACGGACAATTTCAAGCAGGTCGGTGTCAATCACACCTGCGATGCTGTCGGGCAGTTTTCTTGCTCCGTTCTGAAATTCAATTGTAGCCAGAATGTGGTGTTCACCCATAATATCCGGATTATCAGCAACCGGGCGAATTTCATAGATATGATTTGCACCGCCGTTTCCATTTTCATCAACAGCATAGATGTTGTTGAGATTTTCACGTTTCTGAATTGTAGTTAATTTTCTCATAATCATTTAAATTCGTCTTTCGTAATTAAAAATATCTGGCTCACTGATTTCCTCTTTCTCAATAGGAATATCAGTTTCTTCGTATGTATATGGACAAGGGATTATATCAACCGCATCATAATATAGATTCCCTGTCTCTTTTTGTAAGAGCATTACATTCTTGTCAGAATAACGCTTCTCTCTTGTTTGATTGTCAACTAATTCAACAATTATCATACAGCAACACCTCTTGCATATACTTCTTCTCCGTTGCCTTGTGTTATGGGATTTGTTTGGTTTCTTGCGTCATTCATAGTTGCATACCACGTTAAGTTGTAGCCGTCTGTTGAAGTTGTCGGGAGAGTTTCTCCGCTGGCATATGTGCCACTGACTAAATAGGTATATGTTGCACTACTCGGATAATTCGTTGCTGTTGTATACGCTTGCAGGCAATTGACGGGGACGATTATTAAAGCGGTAGTAGAAACGTCCTGAAAAGCACTGCTTGAAGAAACTGTCGCAGGACTTTCTTTTTCAAATTTAATGTAATCTAAATAATTACAGTTATAAAAAGCATATTCTCCAATAGATGTAACGCTGTCAGGAATTACCACGCTCGATAAAGAATAACATCCACTAAAAGCATATTCTCCAATAGATGTAACGCTGTCAGGAATTACCACGCTCGATAAAGAATAACAGTATTGAAAAGCATATTCTCCAATAGATGTAACGCTGTCAGGAATTACCACGCTCGATAAAGAATAACATCCACTAAAAGCATATTCTCCAATAGATGTAACGCTGTCAGGAATTACCACGCTCGATAAAGAATAACAGTATTGAAAAGCATATTCTCCAATAGATGTAACGCTGTCAGGAATT
>Ga0326512_10000563_pt1 | contig 32578 bp, 52 predicted proteins | sample 1_2617_0518_D_FD_203652 | JGI IMG/M metagenome (GOLD analysis project Ga0326512, IMG submission 203652) | Bovine rumen microbial communities from UC Davis, California, United States - 1_2617_0518 | ecosystem: Host-associated > Mammals > Digestive system > Stomach > Rumen | place: USA... | reverse complement strand
AGCGCCTCTTCACACACAAGGAAAAAACATGGGGGCAATCCTATGTCAATGACGGATGTTAATGAGACCGGCACCAGGCTCGATAAACTCAAAGAACTGGCCGAAATCATAGCCGGCCAGATAGACAATATCACATACGCGAAGGACCTGCCGCCACTCGCGAGGCAGTATAGGGAGACATTGGCGGCGATCGCGGAACTGGAGGGCGAGAACAATGAAGGCGATGACATCGCAGCACTGCTCGACCAGCGTGCCGCTGATGGGAAGTCAGGAGCCGTCCGCAAGAGTCGCGCCTGATTACAGAGAGACGGATGGCGGAGACGCGGCCAGGCTTGTGGCGGCCGGCGGCGTGATTCTGGATCCGTGGCAGACGGCAGTCCTGGAGGACTGGATGGCGCTGACGCCAGGCAGGAAATGGATGTGCCGGACATGCGGCGGAAGCGTGGCGCGGCAGAACGGCAAAACAGGCCTTGTGCAGGGCAGGGCAGCGGCGGGAATGTTGCTTTACAACGAAATGATCATCTACACGGCACACCTTCAGAAAACGTCAACAGAGACGTTCGAAGAAATGGCCGTGTTTTTTGATTCGCCAAAATGGCGGAAATATCTAAAGGATGTCAAGACGGCGCTCGGCCGTGAGCGGATCATCTTAAAAAGCGGGGCGAATATCAAATTTCTTGCGCGAACCCGTTCCGGCGGACGTGGGCAGCATGGCGACCTGCTTATATTTGACGAAGCGCAGGAACTGGACGAAGACCAGCAGGCATCATTCCTGCCGGCTATCTCGGCAAGCCTCAACCCCCAGACGATCTACATCGGCACGCCCCCGGAGCCGCAGTCTCCGGGCATCGTGTTCCGCGGGATCCGCGACAAGGCCCTTGCCGGCAAGACCACAACAACGGCATGGTTTGAGTATTCCGTGCCGGAGATAGGCGATGTGACGGACCAGAGGCGATGGGCAGATACCAATCCAGCGCTCGGCCGCAGGATCCTGCTCTCGACCATCGAGGGCGAGTGCGAACAGATGCCGGCAGACACGTTTGCGCGTGAACGGCTCGGCTGGTGGTCTCCTGTAGCGGTCCAGCGGATTGATTATGCGATCAAGGCCGATGTCTGGGACGCCTGCGTGTCCGATAAACCAAAGCCCGAAGGCAAGACGGCCTATGGCGTCAAGTTCTCGCCAGACGGCTCTGAGGTCTGTCTGTGCGGTGCGGTCATTCCCGCGGATGGCCCTGCGCGGATCTCGCTGATCAAGCGCGAGAGCAACAACAGGGGTCTCAGATGGCTTGCGGAATGGCTCAATGAGCGATACACAAAAGCATCCTGCGTGGTGATTGACGGCAGGAACGGCGTTGACGCGCTGATCGACAAGATCGCAGACACCTGGAAAATGAAAAACTCCATCATACGACCCTCTGCCAAAGACCTGATCGGCGCGGTCGGAATGCTCTGCGATGCGCTGACTGACAGGTCGGTAACGTGGTACAGGGGGCAGGAGATGTTAAGGGAAAGTGCTGTCGGCGCGGTCAAGAGACCCGTGTCTGGCGGCTGGGCGTTTGGCGGAGACAATGCCATACCCATAGAAGCGTGTGCGCTGGCATATTACGGCGCGAAGACATCGCGGAGAGATCCGCAGAAGAAAATGAGGATCGGATAATGCTCGGAATAACTGTAGAACAGGTCCGCGGTCTGGGCGATTATGAGCGGACGAAGCTGCGGAAGCTGATTGATATTTACAACGCCCATGCCGCAAAGAACCATGCGAAGAACCGATATTACGAAGGCAAGGTAAGCCTGCACGAGGTCAATCTCGGCATAGCGCTCCCGGAGACATTCTCAAAACTTGAGATCGGGTGCTCCTGGGGCGCAAAAACGGTTGACGTGCTTGCGTCTCGCTCGATGTTTGACGGGTATGTCGGTGCTAATGGCGCGGACAGCACAGAGATGGACCAGATCGTGCAGGACAACAATCTGATCGCGGAGTACATCAAAGCGTGCCGTGACGAGTTGAAATACGGCTGCACGTTTGCCACCTTGTCCGCAGATGACAAGATCGGCGCGCGGATCCGTTTTCATTCTCCCCAGACAGCCGCTGCCATCTGGGACGGCGAGGCGGGCAGAATTGACTGCGGCATGGCCATTGTTGACACGCTTCCCGCAGAGAACAGTCCGAACGGAGTGGCGTGGACGCCGTCGGTGATCAATATGTATACGGTCGATACGGTATGGGTGATCACGAAACGCTCAGAAGCCATCTGGGACGCTGTGCCGTACCGTCATCGCATGGGCAGACCGCTGATGGAGCCCATGATCTGGAACGCCACCAGCAACAAGCCATTCGGGCGGTCTCGAATCAAAGAACCTATTCGCAGGCTGATACAAGGTTATGTTCGGACCATCGCAAATGCGACCATTGGCCTTGAGTTTGCGACCAGCCCGCAGAAATACCTACTCGGCGTGACGGATGAGCAGTATGACGCCGTCATCAACCAGAAATTCCGCCAGTATGTCGGGAGCATTCTGGCATCGACCACAAACCCGGAGACAGGCGAGAAACCCACATTCGGACAGCTGACGCAGGGGAACATATCTCCGCACGTTGAGATGATCAGAATCCTTGCGACCCAGTTCTCCGCGGCCACGGGCCTGCCGGTCACGGATACGGGCGTGGTGAACGATGCGAACCCGACCAGCTCGGACGCTATCGAAGCGCAGACAAAGACTCTGGTCGGCCTTGCCGAAGAGCTGAACACAGGGAACGGAGACGCGTTGCGGACAATCGCGCGGATGGCACTCGCAATCGCGAACAATACCACACTGGAAGAGCTGACCGATGAGCAGGCCGGCATCATGGCGCACTTTAAGAATCCGGCTATGCCGTCTGTGGCAGTCACGGCAGACGCGGCGATTAAGATAGCATCCGCACGGCAGGGATTTGCTCAGACGGACACGTTTTTGGAGATGGTCGGATTCTCGCCGGCAGATGTCCGGCGCATCAAAGCGCAGGAGACCAGAAGCCGCGGCCTGCAGGTGCTTGAAGAAATATCCATGATTGGAGCTGAGGCCGAATGATTTGGATATCAGACGAGGTATGGGATGCCTATATCACAGGCTTGCGGAAGATAAACCAGAAGGCTTCGCAGGATATGTTCAAGTACCTGGCGACACATGACTGGGCGGCGGACAACGCCGCGAAGCAGGCGGCCATTGATTACGCCTTCGCGCTGTCGACTAAGTACGGAGAGGGCGCTTCGGAGCTTGCTTGTGAAATGTATGACTCCATCATGGCGGCATCCGGGTATCCGGTCTATGAGGCAGTTCCGGCAGATACGGCGTCTATCTCGGAGGTGGCAAAGGCATTCAATGGCACGGCAAAAACCGGAAACCCGCAGATTATGGCGGATGCAATCGGCAGGCTTGTGAAGCTCGCCGCTGCAGACACTACGCTGCAAAACGCCAAGAGGGACGGCGCCCAGTTTGCATGGATCCCACGCGGAGACACGTGCGCGTTTTGCCTGGCTCTCGCATCCCGCGGATGGCAGAACATCTCGAAGGCGACCCTGCGGAAGGGGCATGCCGAGCACATTCATGCTAATTGTGATTGCCAATATGCCGTTCGCATGAACGACAGCATGGACGTGGCCGGCTATAACCCGGAGGCGTACAGACGCATGTATTATGACGCCGACCTTGACGGCCAGTCGCCTACGCCCGAGCACCGCATAAACGCCATGAGACGGCAGATGTACCAGCACAACAAAGATGAGATCAATGCCCAGAAGCGGGCCGCATATGCCAAACGGCAGGAGCGGAACGCACCAAAAGCGGAAGAAGCAGACGTCAGATGATGCCTGTTTTTTTTATATCAAATTTAGTCCGGCGGGACGTAAAACACAGCGACCGCAGTGAAGCGACCACGTATAAAAGCGTAGCGGAGGAGGTATCGCATGAAACGTACTGACATCACGTCTCTGTTCCCCGATGCCACGGAAGAGCAGGTAAACACTCTGATGGGTATCAATGGCAATGACATCAACAACGCCAAAAAGGGGACGGAGGAGCTGCAGGCATCCCTTGCCTCGGCACAGGCGGAACTGGAGACCCTCAAAAGCGCATCGACAGAGAGCGACCTGCAGGACGCCCTCAAAAAAATATCCGAACTGCAGGCGGATATCGACCAGCGGAATGCCGCTGACGCGCTCAGAGAACTGAGGGAGAAGGTTTCGACAGAAACGGGAATCCCGGCCAAGCTGTTGACCGGCGAGGACGAAGCAACATGTAAACAGCAGGCGGAGGCGATAAAGGCCTTTGCCAAGCCGTCATACCCGCAAGTCAGAGACGCCGGCGAGCCTCACGAGACCCCGGCACTGTCAACCCGCGAGCAGTTCGCGGAATGGCTTAATTCACAGTAAAGAAAGGAATATAAAACAATGGCAGGTACACCGACCAACAGAACCAACATTTCACTTCCTACAGACATTTCTCAGGAAATCATTGCAAAAACTCAGGAAGCGTCCGCAGTCATGCAGCTGGCGCGCCAGATCGCACTGCCCGGCAGAGGCCTGACGATCCCGGTGATCACCGATGACCCGGAAGCCGCATGGGTAGGCGAGACCGAGGCAAAGACGGTCGCAAATCCGACTCTTGGTACCAAGATCATGCAGGCCTACAAGCTGGCCGTCATCGTTCCGTTCTCTAAAGAGTTCAGACGTGACGCCGCAGCTCTGTATGACGAGCTGGTCCGCAGACTTCCGGCCGCTCTGGCCAAGAAGTTCGATGCCACCGTGTTTGGCACCGGCAACGCTCCGGGCAACAACTTCGATACTTTCGCATCCGCTACCGCTCAGAGCATCTCCACAGATGCCTATGATGGCATCGTGGCGGCCCAGACCGACATCGCTGTCCATGGCGGTATTCTGAACGGTTTCGCACTGTCTCCGCAGGCGCAGGGTATTCTGCTTGCCGCCAAAGACGGGAATGAGCGTCCGCTGTTCATCAATTCCGTGGCTGAAGGCGCCATCCCGGTTATTCTGGGCGCTCCGACTTATATCAGCAAGGGCGCATACGTCTCCGGCACTCCGAACACTGTCGGCGTGGCAGGCGACTGGTCTCAGGCCATGTACGGAACTGTTGAGGGCGTGATCGTGGATTACTCCGAGGACGCCACCCTGGTATCCGGCAACACAACCATCAACCTGTTCCAGCAGAACATGTTCGCTGTTCGCGCTGAGATCGAGGTCGGATTCCGCGCCGACCTGTCCGTGTTCAATCGCCTGACTGCGACTGCATAATGGTTCGGTTTATCCATAAAGTCACCGGCACTGAAATGTGGGTCGCGGAAGAGCGTCAGGAAGAGTACAAGGCGGCAGGTCACAAACTTGTCGCTCCTGACAAACCCGCAGTGAAGAAGCCGGCGAAAACACCGAAGAAAACGAGGTGATCCAGATGGCCTATGCGACAGTAGACGATTTGCAGGACCGCATGGCGCAGACGCTGTCTGCGGAAGAAGAGACCGTGTGCGCGTCCCTTCTGGACGATGCCGCGGCGCTGATTGACGCATACGCGCCTGACGCGTCAGAGGAAATCAAAAAGATAGTCTCTTGCCGCATGGTCATCCGTGCGGTAAGCGATTCCGGCATGGACGGTACGCCGATCGGGGCAACGCAGGGATCTACGGCAGGACTCGGCTATTCCCAGTCCTGGACGATCGGAAGCGGCGGCGCCATGGGCGAGCTGTATCTCGGAAAGACGGAAAAGAAGCTGCTTGGGGTCGGCAATAAAATCGGCTCGTACAGCCCTCTGGAGGAGGTACCATGCGCGGGATCACAGTAACGCTTTATGAGAAACGTAACGCAGGAACGGATCCGTTCGGCAACATCATCTGGGAAGAGACCCCGGCCAGCGTGGACGATGTCCTGATCGGCGAGCCTACCACGGACGATATCACGTCAAGCACTCAGCTTTACGGGAAAGTGATCCGCTACATGCTCGGGATCCCGAAGGGTGACCGGCACACGTGGGAAGATTCCCGCATCGAATGGACGGACGCGTACGGCACTCTGCACCGTGTCCGCTCATTTGGCAAGTCCATCACGGGCATCGAGGCGAACATCCCGACCCGGTGGCACAAGAAAGTCAGGTGTGAGGACTATGGCGAAAGCACTGAAGAAGTTTGAGCTCAACAGAGCCGGCGTCCGAGAGCTGCTGAAGTCCTCAGAGATGCGGACCGTCCTGCAGGGATACGGCGATGCCGCAATCAGCAGACTGGGCGAGGGCTATGACGCCGTGCCCGGAGATACAAGCGAGAGCGTCCGTGCGAAGGTCAAGGTCATGGCGACCACGTACAAGACCCGCATGGACAATTTGAAGAACAACACGATTCTGAAAGCCGTAGGAGGTGGAGCATGATCGAGGTCATCATTAAGAACTATCTCGAGCCGATTCTCGGCGTGCCCGTCTCCACGGAGCACAAAGAGAACGACCCGCAGACGTTCGTTATCATCGAGCGTGTCGGCGGGGGCTCTGAGAATCACGTCCGTACGGCATCGGTGGCTATCCAGTCATATGCGCCGACCATGTATCAAGCGGCACAGCTTCACGAGCAGGTGCTGGCGGCCATGGATAACATCATGGCACTGGATGACATCGGATGGTCGAGCCTCAATGCCGAGTACACCTATACAGACGAAGAAACCAAGAAACCCAGATATCAGGCGCTGTTTGATATCTCCTACTACTGAGAGGTGAGAAAATGCCCGATACTACAACGAATAATGTATCAAATGTATCAGTTGGCAAGCCGCGGATCATTGGCGGCATCTACCGCGCACCGGCAGGCACGGCGCTTCCGACCGATGCCGTGACGGCGCTGTCGTCTTCTTTTAAGTCCCTCGGATACATCGCAGAGGATGGCGTTGAGAACAGCTTCACATCCACATCCGAGAGCTACCGCGCATGGGGCGGCGATGTGGTGCTGACTTATACCACAGAGACCACAGACACCTTTGCCTTCGGCATGATCGAGACGATCGCCAATGACGAAGTGCTGAAGACCTGGTTTGGCAATGCCAACGTCAGCGGCGCGCTTGCTACCGGCATCACAGCCCGCGCCAATGCGGCAGACCTTGAGGAGGCCGTCTATGTCATCGAGCTGACACTCCGTGGCGGAGTGCTCCGCAGGATCGTCATCCCGAACGGCAAACTGACTGAGCGCGGCGCGGTGACGTACGCAGACGAAGAGGTCATTAACTATCCTGCAACCATCACGGCGATGGCAGGATCTGACGGCGATACTCACAAAGAGTACACCCAGAGCGCACCGACAACCTGATAGGAGGGCAAAAACATGTTAAGTGGCGTAACAGAATCAGGCTTTCGCTTTGAGATTGACGAAGAAGTAATGGACGATATGGAGTTCCTGGAGATCCTCGTGGACATTTCCAAAGGGGACAAAACCAAACTTCCTGATTTCGTCCTGGCATTTTTCGGCGCTGAGCAGAAGGCGCGCCTCTATGACCACTGCCGGTCTGAAAAGGGGCGTGTCCGTCTCAGCAAGGTTGAGGAAGAAATCAAGAGTGTGTTTGACGCTATCCGCGATAACCGCGAAGGGACGGCGGCAAAAAACTCCTGACCCTCGCCGCGATGCTCGCGCGGTCAGAGGACGCACTGGTCTGTGATTTTGCGGAAACCTACCATGTTTTGGACTGGCGGGCGCTCCCGTTAAAGACCGCTGCGACTCTGGCCTGCGGGCTCCGTGATGACAGCAGGATAAAACTGCTGATATCCGGCACCAGATACCGCACGGATACAATGCTGCTTGCCGGCATAGCGGACCGGCTGTCAATACTCGCATGGCAGCAGACCAAAGACGGGCGGCACGGCACGAATAAGCCGAAGATGATCCTTGACGAGATGGCAAAGAAACAGAAGCCGAAAGCCATATCGTACGGAACCCCGGACGAGTATCTTGCAGCGAGGGAGAAGATAGTGGAGAGAATAAACAATGGCGGGAACTAATCTCGGAACAGCATATGTGCAGATCATGCCGTCTGCAAAAGGTATCAGCGGAATGATATCCAGCGAGCTGGGCGGAGAGGCCGCCAAGGCAGGAGAGTCTGCGGGCGCGTCCCTTGTCGGAAAACTGAAGGGCGCCATCGCAGCGGCCGGCCTTGCCGAGTTCGTCAAGGCGTCACTCGATGCCGGCGGAGCTATCCAGCAGTCCTTTGGTGGCCTTGATACGCTCTATGGTGAGGCGTCAGAAGCCGCAAAGAACTATGCCATCGAGGCGTCAAAGGCCGGCATATCCGCGAATAACTACGCCGAACAGGCCGTCAGCTTCGGCGCTGCGCTGAAGGCTGCTTATGGCGGAGACACGTACAAAGCCATGGAGGCGGCAAACACTGCCATTCTGGACATGGCGGACAACTCGGCCAAGATGGGCACGGATATCAATTCCGTACAAATGGCATATCAAGGCTTCGCGAAGCAGAATTATACGATGCTGGACAACTTGAAGCTCGGATATGGCGGCACCAAGACAGAGATGGAGCGCCTGCTTGCAGATGCCGAAAAGCTGACGGGCATACACTACAACATTGACAATCTCGGGGACGTGTACAGCGCCATTCACGCCATACAGGGCGAGCTCGGCTTGACGGGCGTAGCAGCAGAAGAAGCCTCTACGACATTTACCGGCTCATTCGGCGCCATGCAGGCAGCGGCCACGAACTTCCTCGCCAGCCTGTCGCTTGGCGAGGGCGTAGGACCTGCGCTGAGCACGCTGATTGATACGGCGTACACGTTCCTGGTCGATAACTTGTTCCCGATGGTCGGCAACATCATCCTGTCGCTGCCCGAGGTAATCGGGACGTTCGTTTCGGAGGTAGCGCCGTCAATACTTGAGGGGCTGAACCTTGTTCCGCAGCTGCTCGAAAATATCACGCAGCAGTTGCCTGGCGTGTTTGAAAAGGGCGTGGAGCTGATTACTAATTTCGCAAACGGAATCTTCCAGAACAGCCCCGATGTGATCGCCAAATTCGGCGAGGTGCTTAACTCGGTTTACGCGTTCATCCTTGAAAACGGGCCCGTCATTCTTGAGAAGGGCGTGGAGCTGATCGGCAATCTGGCATCGGGATTTATCCAGAATCTGCCGGCTATCATCAGTGCCATGCAGCAGGTGGCCGTCAATATTCTGAACACGCTGATAGCGCACCTGCCCGAACTGATAGAGCATGGCAAAAACATGATCACTAAAATCGGCGAGGGCGTGTCGAGTCTCGGCGAAAAGATCCCCGGGATGCTGTCGGAAATTGCATCAAACGCGATGGAGAACTTCAGCAAGGTCGATTGGAAGGGGCTCGGCTCTGCTGTTATTGATTTTATCTGGGACGGCATAAAGGCTGTGGCGTCAAAGATATGGGATCTGACCGAGGCTATCGGCAAAGATGCCTTTGCCAAGTTTGAGAGCATCGATTGGATAGGGCTCGGCAAATCGGCCATCACGCTCATCGCTGACGGGCTGAGCAACCTTGCGTCAAGCGTTGTTGACGGCCTGCTGGGCATCGGCGAAGACGCGCTCGAAGCGTTCAAGGGGATTGATTGGCTCGGCCTCGGCGCTGATGTGATCAACGCGATCATTGACGGGCTGGTCAGTATTGGCAGCAACATTGGCGATGCGCTTTGGAACCTCGGGCAGGGAGCCATGGACAGCCTTGCCGGCCTTGACTGGTGGAGCATGGGCTCTGGCATGGTTGACGGTATCATTGACGGCGTATGGAGTGGCGCAGGCAGTCTGTGGGATACCATGACGTATCTGGCAAGCTCTGCGCTGGACACCGCTAAAAGCTGGCTCGGTATCGGGTCTCCGTCAAAAGTATTCCGCGACCAGGTCGGCCAATGGATTCCCGCAGGTATCGCAGAAGGCATTGACGATACATCGTCCGATGTCACGGGCGCGGTCGCTGCGCTTGCGGAGGATTCGGTCAACGCGTTCAATGTCGGCACGTTCGGCATTGACGCCAATGGCATGGGCGGCGGCGCGATCGCTGCGGGCGGCGTAAACATTCCGATCAATGTCTATGCCTCTGACGGTATGGACGTAGTACAGCTTGCGAACAAGATATCTGACGTGCTTGCGCTTCAGCTTCGGCAGACACAGGCAGTTTGGAGTATGTAATGAGCTACAGCATTAACAGAGGCACATTTACCTTTAATAGCATAGACTCGCAGGATTATGGCGTATGGCTCAAGGGTGGGGGCACGTTCAACGCCCCTGCCCGGCGGTATACAAGCGTAGCCATCCCCGGAAGGAACGGAACGCTGACACTCGATGACGGCACGTTTGAAGAGGCCGAGCACAACTATGAGGCATTTATACCGGCGAACTTCCCGGCCAACATCGAAGGCCTTCGGAGCGCGCTGCTGGCAGAGCCGGGATACCATCGGTTAGAGGACAGCTATCACCCGGATGAATATTACCGCGCAAAATACATGGACGGCCTTGAAGTGAGCGTGGCTCCGCTTGCGGTCGGCGGTTCGTTCCCGCTGCGTTTCCGCAGAGATCCGCGCAGATTCCTGAAAAGCGGCGAAACACCACTGACCGTAGGCGCGGAACTGGGAGACGGTCCGGACAATCCAACAGAGTACGCATCCAGACCGCTAATAAAAGTGACAGGATACGGCACATTGTATGTTGGGTCATATCAGCTGACGATCGCGCAGCACTTCACGTCCGTCTATATAGACTGCGAGAACATGGACTGCTACAGCGGCACAGAGAACGCGAACCCGTATGTGACGCTCCTCGGGAACGCTTTCCCGGAACTGCCTCCGGGCTATACGAACGTCAGATACAGCGGAAATATCACGCAAGTAGAGATAACGCCGAACTGGTGGAGGATTTGACATGATTCCAATTCTATACGATTCATCCGAAACCAGTTTCGCGTCAAACGGTATCTGCCGGCTTGCGGATGCCACGTCCTGCATCGTCACGGAAGCGCGGAACGGCGAATATGAGTTGACTTTCGCCTATCCGATTACGGGCAAGTATTACGATCAAATAGCGGAAGGCATGTTCATCAGCGCCACGCATGACGATACCGGCGACAGGCAGGCCTTCTGTATCTACCGCAGGTCCGCTCCAATAAGCGGGCTTGTGCAGTTCTGGGCGCACCATATCAGCTATGAGCTTAACAATATCGTTCTCAATCCGACCACGGCGACATCTGCCGCAGACGCATTTTCCCAAATAGAACAGAACACGGTCACGACTAACCCGTTCACCATGTGGACAGACCTTGTTGCGGTCGGGACGTTCAAAACCGATGTGCCGGCAACGGTCCGCAGCATCCTCGGCGGCTCGCAGGGAAGTATCCTTGATGTATACGGCGGAGAATATGAATGGGACATGCGAACTGTCAAGCTCCATGCCGCACGTGGCGTTAACAGCGGCGTGACGATTCGGTACGGGAAGAATCTGTCCGATATTAACCAGGTCATTGACGTGAGCGGAATCTATAATGCCATCGTGCCGTTCTGGATGGGCTCGGTTGACGGAGTTGACACGCTTGTCACGCTCCCAGAGGGATACGTTGCAGTAGCCGGCGTCACAAACATCATTCTGGCGGTCAAGGATTTTACCAGTGAGTTTGACAGCCAGCCCACACAATCACAGCTCCGGTCGAGGGCTTCTTCCTTCCTGACAAGCAACAGGCCGTGGATACCGAATGAGAATATCTCGATTAAGTTCGTGCAGCTCTGGCAAACAGAAGAATATAAAGACGTGGCTGTCCTGCAGCGTCTAAGCCTGTGCGACAAGGTAAATGTGTATTATCCTGCGCTCGGGATTACTGCGGAAAATGTTGAAATCATCAAGACGGTGTATAATGTCCTGCTCGACCGCTATGACGAAATGGAACTCGGGCAGGCAAAGAGCACATTTGCGGATTCGCTTATCAGCCCGGTCGACGCGGCTATCCAGACAGCCACAGAGGGGCTTGCATCGAAGTCATACACGCAGAGTGCCATTGATCGCGCTACCCAGATGATTACCGGCGGGCTCGGCGGGCATGTGGTGTTTGTATATGACGCCAACGACCAGCCGACCGAGATACTGATCATGGACACTGCCGACACCAGTACGGCAGTCAACGTCCTGCGGATGAACGTCAATGGCATCGGATTCAGCTCGCATGGTGTCAACGGCCCGTTTACGTCCGCATGGACTCTTGACGGACAGTTCGTGGCAGACTTCATCACGGCCGGCACGATGTCGGCGAATCGCATAAATGGCGGAACATTGACGCTTGGCGGTGTTGACAACGGTGACGGTGTCCTGGCGGTAAACAATGCGGCCGGCTCGGAGGTCGTACGGCTCAACAACGCCGGCATAAAAATCAAAAAGGGCGAAATATTCATCCCGTTCGAAGCGGGCGGGGGCGGCATGGACGGTACGACCATCTCTGCAGAAACGCCGTTAAAGGTGCAGATCACACCTGTCGGTTCGGTAAATACGTCTACGACATATATAGACGCCGCCGGCATGCTCCACATGGAAATTGCCAACAACCAGCCTCTGAGCACAGACCTATCAGAGGGAAAGCTGCAGCTTTACGGATATTACGGCGGGATAACCAACGGGACTGCGGCAGCAATCCGCCTAAATGGTGCAAAAAAGGGTAGTACATCAGCACGCGATTTATGGCTGTACGCGGATGAAATAAGGTTTTGGAAGAGCGGCGAAAGCGACACATATTTCACCCACGACAAATTATATGTCAAGGGGTCTGCGGTATTTGACGGAACGAAATCAAGAGGCGTAAGCACGGACGATTACGGAAAGCGCCTGCTCTACTGCTACGAAACCCCATCTCCCTTGTTCGGCGATGTCGGCGAAGGAACGATCGCAGACGATGGCAAGTGCTACGTCATGATAGACAGCATCTTTGCTGAGACCGTGACGCTGACGCAGTATCAGGTGTCCCTGCAGAAGTACGGCGTAGGTGACTGCTGGGTCTCCGAACGCACGCCGGCTTACTTTATCGTAGAGGGTACGCCGGGGCTGTCATTCGGGTGGGAGCTGAAAGCCAAACAGTCCGACTTCAACCAGCTCAGACTTGAGAAGGATATGCCGGACATCACTGACGCGTCAAACAATGCCGCTGTCGATTATGGCGGAGAGCTTGTGGAACACATCGAAGAAATCAAACGCGAAAGAGAGGTAGCGTGATGAAGGTAGTAACAAGCATTGGTCTGTTTAATGATGCCGTGGGCAAACGGATCAGTATCACATATTCCGAGATTGATGACCAGACCGGTGAGATCATCTCCGACAACAAGAGAATCGACCGCGTGGTCACGGATCCGACAGCCAAAGCGCACGCCGATGCGCTGGCGGAGTACGCGCAGAGCTTTGTAGATAACATCTGAACAGGAGGTACGCCATGGCAGACAACATAATCAGAGGCACAACGCCCACAATCAAGTACACCTTCGACACGGTCGACCCTGCTGACATCACTGTTGCGTGCCTCACGGTCGAGCAGGGCGGGGAAGTGACCATTGAGAGGGGGCTTGCAGCGGCATTGGTCGGCGAGGACTCCCTGTCATGGGTGCTCACGCAGGAAGACACGCTCGGGCTGATCAGGAGCACCGCACAGCTCATGTGCAACTGGAAGCTGAGGGATGGCACTCGTGGCGCCTCCCGTCAGATGACGGTGGTGGTGCTTGATAACCAGAAAGACGAGGTGATTTGATGGGCGGGCTCCAGATTATACAGGGCAAGGCAGAAGGCACTGTCTGCGTGGCAATCCGTGAGTCTTATCCGGCATATGATGGCCCGACAGAAATCACGCCGACCAATCAGACGCAGGTGCTTCAGACGGAGATGAAGACAGTGACCAGCAACATCACGGTCAATCCGATTCCGCAGAACTATGGTCTTATCACATGGGACGGTTCAGTCCTCACAGTATCATAAAGGAGATATAACATGGCGCAGAACGTAATCATTAACGGCGTAACTTATTCCGATGTCCCCGAGGTCAACATCCCCAAGTCTGGCGGCGGCACTGCACGGTTCTATGATACCGCTTCCGGCAACCTGTCCGCATCTGACCTGCTGACCGGCAAGGTCGGATATGGGGCATCTGGTGCGGTATCTGGTAGCATGGCGAACAACGGAAGCACATCGGGCACCATATCCACCAAAGCAGGCACGGTGGTCATCCCTGCCGGATATACCACTGGCGGCACGGTCGCGCTCGATTCCTCCGCCATCGCTGACCTGCAGGCGGGCAATCTGCTGAGCGGCAAGACGGTTCTGGGTGTGGCGGGTTCCCTGTCCGTTCCGACAGTATCCCAGGATTCGACCACAAAGATTCTGACCATCCAGTAAGGAGGGCAGGCCATGGCAAAGAATATTGATTTCATGGGGGCGGTCTATTCGGACGTCCCCTCTGTACGTCTGCCACAGCAGGGCGGCGGTCTGGTGGGGTTTGACGACACTACGGACGCCACTGCTACAGCAGAGGACATCGCACAGGGCAAGACTGCGTATGTCAACGGGGAGAAGGTCACTGGCACAGGCACGGGCTCCACTCCCGTCATCAATCCCCTCAGCGTCACCGAAAACGGCACATACACCGCACCGTCTGGCGTGGACGGATACAGCCCTGTGGTGGTTAATGTGAGTGGTGGGGGTGGTGGACAGGAAGATGAGATTATTACAAGAACGATTAGCGGGATGTATGCAAATAATACGGCGAGTAAGGTGGGGGATTATGCGTTTGCAAGTTGTAGGTCATTAACTGGCGTGACTTTTCAGAATGCCGCATCTGTTGATACTGCAGCATTTTATATGTGTTCTTCTCTTAAAACTGCGAACTTTCCTAATGTCATATATTTATATGACCAAGCCTTTCAGTATTGCAAGGAACTTAGCAGTGTAAGTTTTCCAGAATTATTAACCATGAGCACACAAGCATTTCAACAGTGCAGTAAACTTGTTAATGTTAATTTTCCAAAAGCAACGGTAATTGGTTCGTCTGCATTTAATGGTTGCATCAGTCTTGTGTCGGCGAGTTTCCCATCCGCATCAAAGATTGGTCTGGGTGCGTTTAATTCGTGCAGTAATCTTCTTAGCGCAAATTTCCCAGAAGTGTCATCTATCGGAAACTCCGCTTTTTCTGGATGTATCAAGCTTTCTGCCGTTAGCTTCCCAAAAGCAACAAGCATTGGAAGTTATGCGTTTGCAAGATGCGCCATGTCTGTTGCAAATTTCCCAGAAGCAACATTCATTGGGAATAGTGTGTTTATGAGTTGTTCCAGTCTTACGACGTTATGCGCCCCAAAGGTAACATCTTTGGGCGCAGGTGCTTTTGATTATTGCTATCAATTATCTACGGTAAGTCTCCCAATACTTGCAGGTTCAATTTTTGCTACTACTTTTCGGCATTGCCACAATTTAATTACGCTTGATATTCATCAAGCACCAAGCGTTATGCCGCTTGTAAACTCCAATGCCTTCTCATCTACTCCCATCGGCGGTTACAGCGCATCAGCAGGACAGTACGGCTCAATCTACGTCCCCGCAAGCCTGTATTCAGCTTTCAAGTCAGCAACGAACTGGCAATATTTCAGCAGTAGGATGGTGAGTGTATGAAGTTACAGATTTTAGTTCCGCACTACAAAGAAGAGCCGAAAGAGATAGAACCGCTTCTCGATTCACTTGCTATTCAGCAGTCAGTTGACTTTTCCGAAGTTGGCGTGATTATCGCTTATGACGGCGAAGAAGCCACGGCACTGCCAGAAACCACATGGACAGGAAAGTACCCGTTTGCAATCAAACATCTGCACTGTGAGCATCGGGGAGTATCAGCAACGAGAAATGCCGCTCTGGATGCTTCTGATGCGGAGTATGTGATGTGGTGCGATGCGGACGATATGTTCTGTCATGTGTGCGGTCTGCATATCATTTTCAACGAAATGGCAATCGGATTCGATACGATGACAAGCTGTTTCATTGAGGAGAGCAGACACCCAGAGACAAAAGTCCCTCTGTATATCAATCACGACATGGACAGCACTTTTGTTCACGGCAAGGTGCATCGGCGTGCGTATCTGATTGAGAACGGCATACGCTTCAATCCTGCTCTGACGATTCATGAGGACAGCTATTTCAACATTTTAGCGCAGAACTTAACCGAAAACGCCAAATACTGTCCGACACCTTACTACTTGTGGAAGTGGCGTGACGAATCTGTCTGCCGTCATGACCCAGAGTACATTCTGAAAACCTACAACAACATGCTTGACTCCAATGACGCTCTGGTGGACGAGTTCGCCAAACGTGGCAAGGCAGACAAAGCACAGTTTTATGCCGCCTTTATGATTTTGGACGCTTACTACACCATGAACAAGCGTGAGTGGATAGAACAGACCAACAAGCACTATCGTGACGATGTTGAGAAGCGGTTTGCGGCATACTTCGCAAAGCATGGTCACTACTGGCGTGATTTGAAGGATGCCGACAAGATGGCAATCTCCAATGGCGTGCGGACACGTTCGGTCAGTGAAGGTATGCCTATGGAAACGATAACCATTGACGCATGGCTCAAGCACGTATCTGAAATGAGGTGATGAGATGGTAGTTTATGAAGACATTGGCAACAACATGATTAAGGCATATTCCGACAGCGGCTATTTAATCCACGGCGGTAATCCCGAAGCGGACTACGCCGAAGCGGTTGACCCTGCGGACATGCATCGGACATATACGGAGACAAACATTCCGATTGAGGACGAAGAGCCGACAGACGAAGAGTTTGCGCAGGTCGGCAGAATCATGATGGGGGTGAGCGAATGATTGAGAAAGCAAGACGATACCGCAAAATCATTGAGTCACTCGTCCCGTCACTGGACGATGAAACCGCACTCACATCGGTTGACCTGTTCCCGCATTGGTCGGAGTCTGGAGAATACTCCACAGATGACCGTGTGCAGTATGAGGGAGTGCTTTACAGGTGCTTACAGTCCCACACCGCACAGACCGCATGGACACCGACAGATGCCGTGTCACTGTGGGCACGTGTGCTGATTCCAGACCCGCATGAGATTCCAGAGTGGGTACAGCCGGGAAGTACCAATCCGTACATGAAGGGCGATAAGGTGCGGCATGTGGGCAAGGTATGGGAATCGCTGATTGACGGGAATGTGTGGGAGCCTGGAGCAGTCGGCACGGAAAGCCTGTGGGCAGAGAGGAGCGCATAACATGGACATCGGAAAGATTCTGAACGAAATACACTTCGCATCGCTGACATGGCTTCTGCTGATTCCTGTCGCCATGATGGCAATCGACATTGTGACGGGCCTGCTGTATGCGTGGTCTACAAAGACCTTCGAGAGTGCCAAGATGAGGGCGGGGCTTGCAAAGAAGTGCGGGGAGATTATGATCATCCTGATCGGCATGATGTTCGTGTACGGCACCAACATTCCGACCTACATTCTGACAGGCGTTTCCGCATACATCATCTTCATGGAGCTGATGTCTGTCATGGAGAACCTCGACAAGCTGGGAGTACCGATTCCTGCGTTCATCTCAAAAGTATTGAATAATGTAGACGATGCGTTACAGAGCAGCGAGGACGTTGAAGAAATCAAAAAGGAACTGGATGAGCTCAGAGCAGTGGTCGCATCGGATGACGGAAAGTGAGGCAGGGCATGGAAATAAATAATATCATCGACGTCAGCCAGTGGCAGGGCAGGATTGACTGGGACGCTCTGAAGCCGTACATAAACGGCGCCATTATCCGCTGTGGCTTCGGCATGGACATGGTCAATCAGGACGATTGGCAGTGGGCACGGAATGTAGCGGAGTGTGAGCGGCTGGGGATTCCGTATGATGTATATTTTTATAGCTACAGTGACGGATCCAGTACAAAGAGCGAGATCAATCACTGCCTGCGGTGCCTGAAAGGCCACAAGCCCGGAAAGGTTTGGCTGGATCTGGAAGAGCGGAGCCTGCGCCATGCCTTCCGGAGAGTGGCGGAGGAGTTCTGCGCGGCCATGGAAGAGGCAGGGTATCCCGCGGGGATCTACGTCGGGCAGGAGTTTCTGGCGAACGAGCTGAAGGGATTCAATGCCTACGAAAAGTGGATTCCTGCGTATGGCTCCAACAAGGGCGGGCAGATGTATCCATGGGCTAAGCCGACCATAGGGCTCCCCATGGCGGCATGGCAGTATACGTCAACGGCGATGTTCACGGGTATCGTTGGGAACGTGGACAACTCTGTCTTTTATCGGCCCTTCCCGAACGGTGACAAGCCCACGCCACAGCCGACTCCCACACCGGCACCAGCTCCGACCGGATCAACCCTTGAGCTGGCAGAGCAGGTCATGCTCGGGAGATATGGCGCTGGCGATGCCCGAAAGCAGGCACTCGGAAACCGGTATGATGAAGTGCAGGGATTTATCGACCATATCTATGAAGCGACCGCCTACGACCTGTCCACGGAAGTGCTGGCGGGCAAGTACGGGAACGGCGACACTCGCAGAACCGTCCTCGGGCCGAGATATGACGAAGTGCAGACTATCGTAAACAGCAGGGTATCACCCAGAAGCGCCGACACGGTCTATTATTATACGGTACAGCCCGGAGATACGGTCAGTCAGATTGCGATCCGCATGAATGTCCAGTGGCAGGAGATTGCACGGATCAATGGCCTGCTCCCGCCGTATACGATTTACGTGGGCCAGAAGCTTCGCATTAACTAAGACACCTTTTTCATTCATCTGTTTCCCCTTTTGTGTTGCGGCCTCACCCTTGTGGTGGGGCCCTTTTTTAGTTCAGAGTTGACCAGAAAAGTTGACCATTGTACAGATAAGTACAGTAAAATCAAGGTTTTTAGACTTCGCACGTCAAGTTCGAATCTTGTTACCCCGACTTTTTCTATGCCCCGCATAAGTACTGGAAATGCCAACAAACCCAGTATTTATGCGGGTTTTCACGTTCCCACGTCTGGGACGCCTTTCCCACCAAAAAGACGAAAAAACCATAAAAAAGACGCCCGAGTTGACCAGAAAGTTGACCAAGAAATCGGGCGCCGGGCCTTGTATTCACTGGACTTCACAGAAGGTCGCCCACGGCAGAGTTGACCATATCTGCAAAGCTGTCATCTGTCAGTGCATATCTGTATACACGTTTCATTACATTATCCGTCTGCCAGCCTCCCATCTGCATGATTTGGGCGTCCGAAAAGCCGAGGTCGTGCATGTAACTGGCGAAGAAATGCCGCAGGTCATGGAAGCGGTATCTCGGGATTCCGTTCTTCGCCAACAGCTTCGGGAAGGCGTGGGAGATGGCTGCCAGTGTCATGTGCGTGACGCAACCTTGTTTCCTTATCAGCTCGATCACTTCTGGCGCCAGGGGGACGATCCTGTCCGATCGGGCCGTCTTTGGCGCCTTCGTGTGCAGTTCCTGTTTGTAGCCATACACCACATCACGGGAGATGTGCACGGAATTTCTGTCGAAATCATCGGGCCACCGCAGGGCGCATATCTCCCCACGTCTGAGCCCGTGCACGCCGAGCAGGATCGGGATCTCGAGAGTAGTGCCTCGTGCCGCTGCGATCGTCCTGCGGATGTCGTCTTTGGTCGGCTCGTAAAGATCCGGCTGTCTGACTTCGGGGAGCGTCACCTTCGGCGCTTTCAGGTCGTTGGCGGAGAGGGTGGCCGTGATCAGCCCGTATATATTGCGGATGTACTTCGGTGTCTTCCCGTTATCCTGCAGCTGATTGATGAGCTGCTGCAGGTTGAAGCGGTTGACGTTGGGCAGCTCCGTGCGGGCAAAGATCGGATAGCTGTCCTCCAGAACCTTCTGGTAAGAGCGGTACACTCTGACCGTGGCGGGGCTGAACGTCCGTGCCTTGCCGTCAATATACTTACGTATAGCAGCGGTCACGGTGTTCCGTGTGGCGTACTCCCTGTGGGCGTCCTCATATTCCGCTGCCAGCCGCTTCAGCTTTTTCGGATCCGGATGCGAGATTGACTTCCAGTGCTTCTTCCCGTCCGCATCTGTGCCCGCAAAGACACGGGTGCGGTATGTGTTGCCTCGTTTTTCGATTTTTGGCATTGTGGGCCTCCTCATTGATAACAATCTGCCTTAAGCATCTGTTTTACTTCGCCCCTTATTTCGGCTCTGTCGGTGGCGTTTAGCTTCTGCAGTATATCGATTGCAAGAAGAATGTCAGCGGGAGAACAATTCAAAGACGCCTCCAGAAGCTTCTTTTTATTTGCGTCTTTATGCATCTCATGGGCCAGCCCTGCGATATCATCGTCAAAATAAAACGGATTGAAATAGCCTTCTGCATGTTCCTCAACCAGATCACTCATTGTGACATTCAAATAATTTGCTATGCTGGTCAGTTTGTCAATTCGAGGCATTTTCTTGCCAGAGCACCAATCCGAAGCGGTGGCAGAGCTTACACGCATATATTTGGCAAGTTCCCGCTGGTTAATGTGCCGCTCATAAAGGATGTCCGACAAATTTTTACCGAATATTTTACGTGCATTTGATTCCTCCATGACCCTGTCCTTCCTCTCCCCTTGCCCTCATATTAAAGCAGAAATAAAACGATTTCAAGATAACATTAAAATATTTTAGTTTTAAGATTGACAAATTAGCTTTGAGCGAGTAATCTATTGATTAGCTTAAAGCTAACGTTTGAAAAAGGAGGTGATAAAGTGAAGCAGATTTCTTTGAGGGCGGCACGGACAAATGCCAATCTTACGTTGGAGCAGGTGGCAGAGGCCACGGGAATATCCGTTCCTACACTGTCGAAATGGGAGAATTACATCACGTTCCCGACAGCGATGCAGTTAAAAAGACTTTGTTTTCTTTTTGGTTGCACCATGAACGATATTTTTGTGCCTGACAAGTTAGCTGAAAGCTAACAGGAGGAGCAAATGAACGAGATCCAAACGATCACACAGCAGCTGCCCGACACGATTGAAGACCTGTCAAAGTTCGTTCTGGTCGGCAAGGCAAAACTGCAGGGGTACATGATGAAGCTGCAGACGATCAATCGGCTGTCAGTCGCACAGGAAGTCAGAGACCAGACCCTGCGGGAAGCGCAGGAAATCAGCACGGCATTGATTGCCGCAGAGCAGAGAATTGGCGAATTGCTTCTGAGTATTCCAAAGGCATCTGGCGGAGTGAACCAGTACAACAAAGAGGAAAAAGCCGAACGCACGGCAAAATCCAAATCCGAAATAATCGCCGAACAGGGATACGAACGACACGAGGCTTCCGACTATCAGCAGATGGCAAAGCATCCCGAGGTGGTGCAGAAGGTTCTGGATGACGCACTTGCAAACGGGGACATCGTCACGAAGGCGTCCGTGATGCGGGAGATAGGGTTCTACAAAAACCGCATCAAGACACTGGAGAAAAAGGCGGCAAACGTTCGGGCGGATGCGTATAACGAACTGATGGGAAAGTACACCAAGAAATGCAACGAAGCCCTGAAACTGCGTGACGAACTGCAGGAGATGAAAAGCGCGTCAATGGAAGGCCTTGAGAACGCCAACCTGTCAGAGAATATCTTTTACTTCTGCGCAATCTGCAACAATTTCATCTCAAATGTCGGCGGTCTGGTGTGGCTCACAGAGCGGATCGCAGACATGCCGAAACGGGAGAGGGATATGTATCTGAAAGCGGCCCGGGCATTCAACGATTGGGCAATAGTTTTCAAGGATAACTTAGAAAGGAGCTTAAATGAAGAAAAACGAACTGACACCGGAGTACCTTTACTCACTGATTAACGGACATGCCGAAAAGATCAACCAGCTGGAGCGCAAGGCCTTCAAGCACGACAGGCAGTTCAAGGACATTGAGGAAGAATACCCGCTTCTGCCGCCTGAAGCTGACGACCTGTCGAAGGCAGTCCAGAAGAAGGGCGTTGCGATCCTCGGCGGCAAGAAGTCACCCGCCTATGCCAACACCGACCTGCGGAGGCGTACATATCAGGACATCTACATGGAGATCAAACGCCAGTACGGCCTGATCAACGAGTTCGGCAGGCAGATGTCTTACAAGAAGCTGAAACGGAAATATCTGCGGGGCGCTTACAACGTCATTGAAGAATACGAAGCCCCGATAGCTCTGGCGAATGAGATTGATGCAGAAAACGAGATCGAGTACGCAGGATGAGGAGGCACCACATGCCACGAACCACCATCAGAGACCCCGGAGCAGATGCAGCGGCCGTGCTGTTCCGGTCCGGCACGATGAACGTTGCCGAAATAGGCCGCAGGACGAGGATTCCGAAAAGCTCCATCAGCCGGTATGCAGAGGATGCGTCAATGTTACGTCTGCCTCAGTTCGCACGGTGCTGTCAGGAGACGGGGATGACAGATGAAGACATCGTAAGAATGGTGAGAATGTTTTATCGGAAAGGAAGGTGACAAGATGGCAACATTTTACTTCACATATGGCATAGGTGAGGACAACAATCAGGACTATGTCGGAGGGTGGACAGAGGTCGAGGCCGACAACATCGTGGACGCCGTCACGGCATACAAGCTGTACCACCCTGTGAACGAACACGGAGTGCTTCCCTGCTGCGGAGTGGCTTACTCAAGGGGGGAGATGGCAAAGCCGTACAAATACGCGCCCGGCTCAATGCTGGAGGACGGAAACGGCGGGAAGTACTGCCATGACAGGATCACGCTTAAGCGGGAAGTGATGGACGAATGAGCCAACCAGCAGAGGGGATTTGCAGGACCTGTATTCACCGCTTCGGATGTCTGGAGCGGGACAGGGGGATAGCCTGCACAGATTATAAGGGGGATAAAAATGAGGTACAAAGCGAGATGGATTCCAGAGCCGGTAGTGAGCGGAAACACAGCAAAGGTAGCTGAGACGCGCCAAGACGTTGTCAGACGTCCGAATATCATCTATGCGGAGAGTTTTAGGCCCAAGCCCACAAACGACCGCACAAAGCACATGAGACGCGCCAGACGGCGCCGTAGAAGGGCACGGGCGAACCGGCTGGCGCTGCAGGGTCTGACCATGGTGCTGATGATGATTCAGATAGCCATGCTGGACGGGGCGACATTCATTCAGACTGTCGTGCTTCTGGCAGGGATCATGGCCTGCAGCGGGATTATGTTGCTTCTGGATATCGGCGAAAGAAAAGAGCGCTGACCCCTCACGCAAAGGTCAACGCCCGTCCTGGAATAAGACAAGTCCAGTGTATCACTGGAGGGAAGGAAGGTCAAATTGATTCTGTTCAAATGCGACCGATGCGGGAACGCCATAAGTCCATACGTGTTTACGCTCCCGGTCGCCAAATTCAGCAACGCTGATTATGCCTGCCAGTATCCCGTGGATATTGACGGCGATCAGCTTCTGCAGACTATCCGAAACATGCATCTGTGCGCTGACTGTATCGAGCAGGTAGGCGCCTACATTCTGAACTATAACCAACCGAAACCCACCGAAGAACCGAAGCCCACTCCAGAACCTGCCCCAGAAGCCCCAGAAACGCCGCAGGAAGCGTCCGAAGAGCCGAAGAAGGGCAAGACTACGGCCAAGTCAAAAGAGCGTGACAAACGCATCATAGAGCTCTACGAGAGCGGCATGACCGTGCCGGAAATCGCTAAGGAAATCGGCAAGCTCTCCCCGGAGAACTGCCGAAACATCCTCAAGCGGGCAGGCGTGTATAAGGGACGTCCGAACGTGGACGATGGCAAAATCAAAGCCCTGCAGCGGGCAGGGTGGCCGGTGAAGGAAATCGCCGCAGAAATGAAACTAACAGAGGGGCAGGTTTATTACTATCTAAACCAGCCGACAAAGAAAAGGAAGGTGACAGCATGAGCACATTATACGAACTGCGTGGAGAATACGAACTCCTGCTCGACATGGCATCTGACCCGGATGTCGACCCGGAGGTCCTCCGGGATACCATGGAGGGCATCGAGGGCCAGATTGAGGACAAGGCTGACGGCTATGCCATGGTCATGAAGGAATTGGAAGCGCAGGAAGCCGCAATCAAGACCGAGGTCGACCGGCTGAACGCCCGCAGACTTGCCATATCAAACAACATCCATCATATGAAGCTGAGATTGCAAGAAACCATGATGGCGACCGGCAAAACGAAATTCAAGACTACGCTATTTAGCTTCAACATCGCAAAGAATCCGCCGTCACTGGTGATTGACAAGCCGGAAGAGATCCCGGAAGAATATTTGATCCCACAGGCGCCGAAGGTTGACACGGCAGGGATCAAGGCGGCCATTAAGGCGGGAGCAGCATTTGATTTTGCGCATACAGAGCAAAGTGAGGGTCTGCGGATCAGATGAGGGAGGTGATTTTATGAGCCGTGTGATCGGCATCATGGGAGAGTCCGGCAGCGGCAAGACGACCGCCATGCGGAATCTTCCGCCAAATGAGACATTCTATTGCGATTGCGACAAGAAGGGCCTGAACTGGAAGGGCTGGCGTCAGCAGTATAACGCCGACAAAAAGAACTACTGGAGCAGTGACAGCTTCTCTGTCGTCTCTGGCCTCCTTCGGAAGATAAATGAGCAGGAGCAGTTCAAGCACATCAAGTACGTGGTCATTGATACCCTCAACGGCCTGATGGTCGCCGAGGAGATGCGGATCCTCGCCATGCAGAGTGGAGACAAGCGGTCCGCATGGTCTGACCTGGCCCAGAACGGATGGGCGCTGATCAATCTGGCGTTGGAGCTTCGAGATGACTTGACCGTCATCATCCTGTGCCATTCGGAAACCATATCCGATGAGAACGGCATTGTTCGGACACGAATCAAGACCAATGGCAGGAAGCTGGAGAAGCTCGTCCTGGAATCCAAAATGACCACGGTCATCTGGGCAGTACGGCAGGATGGCAAATACAAGTTCATCCTGTCTGCTGACGGGAGCACGTGCAAGGTGCCTCTCGGGGCATTCCAGACGGATGAGTGCGATAACGACATTATGATTGTGCTGAAAGCATTGGAGGAATTTTGATGGGATATAACGAAACGAATCAGATAATTGAGGAGTACCGCAAACGGTTCAAGGCCGAGTTAGGCATCCTCATGGAAAAGAATGGCCACGATTTCGAGAGCGCATGTGTAATTCTGGAATCATCTCTCGACTTTGCAGAGTCAGACCTGCGAGGAGCAATCTACAAATAACACGAAGAAAGGAATAAAGACTATGAGCTTACCAACCTACGACAAAACCAAACGCCGCAAATCTTTCGAGATGCTTCCCAAAGGGGCATACGTCATCGCCATCAAGAACGTCAGGGAAGAGCCGAATAAGAGCGGCTCGGGCACGCATCTCACGATTGCCTACGATATCGCAGAGGGCGACTACAAAGGCTTTTATCAGCGTCAGTTCGAGAACGATACCAGTGAGGACAAGAAATGGCCGAGGGATGCCATCCACTACGTGACCGTCCCTTCCGACAATTCCGCATCATATGTCTGGGACAACTGGAATACATTCTTCGCCGACCTCGAGGATTCCAACAATGGCTTCGTCTTTGGTGGAGACATCAAGACCCTCAAGGGCAAGCTGATCGGCGGCAAGTTCCACATCGAGCAGTCCGAGTATAACGGCAACGTGTACGACCACACCCGCCTGCGCTGGACATGCGTAGCGACGGACGTGCGTGAGGGCAAGGCAGGGAAGCTGCCTGCGGACAAGCTGGTCGGCACCGCATCCAGACGAAACCCCGCTCCGGTTCAGGAGGACGCCAACGGATTCCTGAGCATTCCTGACGGATCCGAAGAAGAAGTTCCCTTCTGATGGATAACTTTGAGATTCGGGATATCCTTGGCACCTTCCGGATCATAGCGGACACCCGTGAACAGCGCACTCCGAGAGCAGAAGAACGGTTCAAGTCTTTCGGGGTGCCTGTTGAGCGGGCCACGCTTTCCTACTGCGATTACTGTGGGCAGATCACTCTGCCGGGCGGGCCGCTGTATGACACGGCTTCCGCCATAAAACCATCCTGCTGCATCGAGCGCAAGATGAGCCTGGACGAGCTGGCGGGATGTTTCACCAGAAGCCGGGACAGATTCCGCAGAGAGTTCGAGCGGGCGTCAGAAGCCGGTGCGAGAACATATCTGCTGATCGAGAACGGCAGTTGGGAAGGGATTGCAAGACATCGCTACAGAAGCCGGTACAACGAGACGGCATTCCGAGCATCGCTTACAGCGTGGGTGGTCCGGTACGGGATCGTGCCGCTGTTCTGCAAGGCAGAGACGTCCGGGGAGCTGATCAGGGAGATCCTCTATAGGGACATAAAGGAAAGATTGGAAAGGGGCGAATATGGATAACAAAAAGGCCGACACATTCGTCCAGTTTCCGCATGAGCTGTATGATGCCGTGCTTCGCCAACGGCTCACGATATCGCAAGAGAAGGCCCTGCTGTACATCATTCGGAAGACGGTGGGATTTCATAAACGCTCCGACAGAATATCAATCAGCAGGATGGCGAGCGAAACAGGATTCAGACGGCGGACGATGATCGGCGCCGTGCACGATCTGGAGAAGCTGGCCATCATACGGCTCGGCGAAACGAAGTCGGGAAGGGCGACAGAGATGGAGCTGCTTCCGGTCGATTATTGGGACAAACCTGTGAACGCTCATTCACATGTGAACGGTGATGCACATGTGAACGGTGATTCACACCAACCTGTGAACGCTCATTCACAGGGGGGTGTGAACGGTGATTCACAGGTACCTGTGAACGGTCGTTCACATACAAAAGAAACAAATAAACATATTAAAGAAAAGGAAAGAAAGGAAACCCACCCCCTTTTTGAGGTGAGAAGGCCGGAGCTCGAGCCGGGCGATGAATATGACGACGAAGGATGGGAGGACCCGTGAGCATTTACCAGTTTAATCCGGAAGACGCAAGGCGATTTGCCAGAGAGCAGGGCATCCGGGTGAGAGAGAAGGGAGACGAGCTGCAGTTCACGGTCTGCCCGTACTGCCGCCAGACTACCACGAAGAAGAACAAGTTTGCGATCAATCTGACCAACGGCGCTTTCAACTGCCTGCGGGCGTCCTGTGGGGCTAAAGGCAATATGCTGACGCTGGCCCGTGACTTTGGCTTCTCGCTCGGAAGGGATGTGGATGAATATTACGGAAGGATTCGCAGATACAAAGACCTGTCCAGATACCCGAGACCGGAAGCCAAATCGGCGGCGGTCGAGTACATGGAGGGCAGAGGGATATCAAGGGCGATCACGGAGCGGTATTCCATCACGACCAACAAAGGCCAGGACAACATCATCGTATTCCCGTTCTATGACGAAGCAGGGCGCCTTCAGTTCGTTAAGTATCGGAAGGCCGACTTCGACAAAGAGCGGGACAGCAATAAAGAATGGTGCCTTGCGGACTGCAAGCCGATTCTGTTCGGAATGGACCAGTGCAATGCCGAGAACAAGACCCTCGTCATGACAGAAGGCCAGATTGACAGCTTGAGTGTGGCGGAGGCGGGCATTGAGAATGCCGTCAGCGTGCCGACCGGCGCAAAGGGGTTTACGTGGGTGCCGTACTGCTGGGACTTCCTCGGCAAGTTCGAGACGCTGATTGTATTCGGAGACCACGAGAACGACCGCATCACTCTTCTGGATGAGATGCGGACCAGATTTCACGGAAGCATCAAACATGTGCGCCCCGAGGATTACCGTGACTGCAAGGACGCCAATGAGCTTCTGCAGAAGTATGGAAAGCAGGCCGTCATAGACGCAGTGGAAAATGCCGTGCCGGTCAAGAGCCCAAAAATCAAAAAGCTGTCGGAAGTGAAACGGAAGAATATGTCCCAGATGGAATGCATCACGACAGGGATCCGCTCGCTGGACAGGATGATCGGAGGTTTTTACTTTGGCACGCTGGTCGTCCTGACCGGCAAGCGGGGACTCGGGAAGTCAACGCTCGGCTCTCAGTTCGGGACGTTCGCAATCAATAGCGGGTATCCGACATTTTTTTACTCTGGCGAGCTAATGGACTGGTATTTTCAGGACTGGTTCGACCGGCAATGCGCAGGACCCGAGCGCATTCACAAAGACGAGTCTACGCTCGGATACGTGAGTTACTCCGTCAAAGATGCTTATGCGGACCAGATACACGCATGGTATGACGAGCGCTGCTATATCTACGACAGCGCCATAGTGACGGAAGATGAGGAAACAGAGACTATTGCGGAGACGATGGAGTCCGCCATCAAGCAATACGGCTGTAGGGTGCTCGTTGTAGACAATCTCATGACGGCCATGGATGACGATTTAAGCGTTGACCTTTACCGCCAGCAGACCAGATTCGTGAACAGATTGACGGAGATGGCAAAAGCATATGACGTGCTGATTATTCTCGTGGCGCACCCGAGGAAGACCAACAGCGACAACCTCGAAAATGACGATGTAGCCGGAAGCTCGAACATCACAAATCTGGCGTCCGTGGTCCTCAGCTACGGAGAGCCGCCAAAGAACAAGGACGGCACGCCCATGCAGGAAGACGGCCCCGATCGGGTGCTGACGGTCTCAAAGAACAGACTGAACGGCAGAGTCGGCAAGGTCGGGCTGTGGTTCGAAGAAAAGAGCAAGCGGATATCCGAGAACGGCAAATATGAATGGACGCTCGGATGGGAAGGCGGACAGGATTTTGAGCCTGCGGATGATTTGGACGGGATACCGTTCTGAGGTGCGCCATGGACTTAAAAGCATATCACGAACTAACAAATGACGCCTGGCGCTATTTTCGGAAATACGCCGAGCAGATACCCATGACGAACGAAGTGTGGTCTGCAGCGGTCGAGGAGCTGAATGAGATACTCGTCAAGCATGACGGCACCCAGCGCATGACACGCAGAACCATGATGGGCATCATAGATGAGTTAGAGCATTTGGATAGGGAGGCAAAAGGAAAGGAATGACAGACGACACGAAGAGAGCACTGGAAATACTCAAACCCATAGCGGACGAGCTCCGCATCGAGATGAAAGCGACCGACAAGCTGCTGATTATGAACGGGCAGGCCATCGGGATCGCGTGTAACAGCACACACGCCACGCTGTTAGAAGCGATCGGCTGGATATTCATCGAGCGGTACATGAAAGACTTCCGTGATGTCTACATTGAACCGGACGAGCTGAACGATACCGTGAAAAGGTACTGGGCGAGCAAGGAAGTGCTGCAGAAAATCATGGGGGCGGAGGAATGAACAGGAAAGAAGACACAGCCCGCCTCGACGGCATGGCCTACGCTCTGCGGACGATCAAGCAGAACGGCGTGGAAGCCTTCGAGCGAGAGCTTGCCATGCGAGGACGGCGTGGTCTGGCCATACCCGTCAGCCAGGCGGATTTGGTGGCAGGCAGTCAGCGGATAAAGGAAATGACGTTGGACACCGTTCTGACGTTGGCGGTTGCAACACTGCATGACGAGTGGCAGTTCGGAAAGAAGCGGTGTAAGCGGTTCGCCGACAGGTACAGTCTGAAGGCGTCATGTCTGGCGGACAATCTGGTCAGTTGGGACGATTACACGCAGATGATAAAGGACGAACTCGATTTGAAGATTGAGATTCGGCTGAATGATTAAGGAGGTGATGGCTTGCCTTTAGATAACACGCAGATGACACTGCAGGACGTTGATGACGAATACAAGGCATTTATTGATAAGTTCAAGCCAAAGAAGGCCACAGACGACTGCTATACGCCCGATAACGTATATACGGCGGTTCTGCGGTGGGTAGTCGATGAATACGGCATTGATGCGGAGAAGGTCGTGCGTCCGTTCTGGCCCGGTGGGGACTATGAGCGGGAAGAATACCCGGAAGGGTGCACGGTGGTGGACAACCCGCCATTCAGCATAATATCGGCAATATGCCGCAGGTATCAATCGAGCGGGGTTAAGTTCTTCCTGTTTGCTCCGTATCTGACAAACTTCAGCAGTCAGATGACTGGGTGCACGCACATCATCACCGATATTGATGTGATGTATGAGAACGGCGCAACCGTCAACACAGCCTTCGTCACGAACCTGCAACCGGGCACAGAGGTCAGAACGGCCCCGGCACTTCGGCAGGCCATATATGAAGCGGACAGGGCGAATCGCTCACAGGTGCGGAAAGAACTGCCAAAATACACATACCCGCCGAACGTAATAACGGCGACCATGATCGGATACCTGTCGAAGTACGGGCAAGAGTTCTCCGTGTCGTCAGATGAATGCTTTTTTATCCGACAGCTTGAGAGTCAGAAGGCGACAGGCAAGGTCATATTCGGGTCGGGGTATCTGATATCAGAGAAAGCCGCCGCAGAGAAAGCCGCCGCAGAGAAGGCTGCCGCAGAGAAAGCCGCCGCAGAGAAGGCTGCCGCAACAAGATGGCCGCTCAGCGAGCGGGAGATAGACATCATCAAAGCATTGAGCGGGATCAATCCCTATCAAGAGTAACCAGTTATCAATCCCGGCAACCCCACAAAACTACATATTCCACGATGGAAAGACAGGCACGTACAACAAACCAATGCACTTATGAGAGAGGAGGAACCCTCTTATTACTGCGAACAAAAATAAATCCTCCCGAGCCGGGCGGGAGGGGGAGGTGTGAGCATGGCAAGCAAGAACATTGAAGTCTGGACGGACTACGACAGCCAGAACATCTGGACGCTTCACATCCGCAAAAAGCGGGGCAAGTTCACGCTTGACGAGATAATCGAAGCCTGTACGGAATATGAGCAGGATTTTTATCTGCTTGTGATTTGCGCCATGGACAGGGACATGGGCCAGTATTATGACATGGATGACCTGCAGGGCGATTATGTGACACTGTACAGGGCGGATGATTTTTTCAAGTGGAGGGAGAAGGGATGAGTGACAACCTAAAGCCTTGCCCATTCTGCGGGAACAAGAAGCCAGAAGCATATCTTGCACACCCGCAGTATAAAGGCAAGAAAGACGAAAGCAACTGGTGCTATTGGTGCGTAGGCTGTTCCGAGTGCGGCGCATGGTTTGAAATCGGATACACGCCGCCGAGAACATTAGAGGACGCATATCGTGAAGCTGTTGAGGCATGGAACAGAAGGGAGGGCACATGAGCGATTTAATCGACAGAGCCGAAGCAATCAGCAGAGCCGTAGAGCTCCGCATGTACGGCAAGCCGGTGAAGATGGTGGCGGTCAGTGAGCTGGAGAGATTGCCCAAACGTGGCGAAACAACCCTGCCAGAGCAGGCAGATTCGGACAGGTTGGGGGTAGAAACAGGGGAAACATGTGCGGATACCATAAGCAGGCATGCGGCGAAAGAAAGACAGCTTTGGTATTGGCGAAAAGAGATGGAATCATGCCATAGAAGAATGCGCATTTATAAAAAAGGGACAGAAAAATATAATCACTGGAGACAGCGCTATGAAGGCGCAGTAAAGACCTATAACGAGCTATCTGGCATGAATTTGGAGGTGGAGGAATGAGCGACTTAATCAGCAGGCAAGCGGCGATTGATGCACTCCATATGCACTTAATGTACCGCATGGGAACGGATAGCAATAAAAAACGGCTTGATGATTGGATTAACAGTTTGCCATCCGCACAGCCCGAAGAACGCACGGAAGAACGCACGGAAACGCACGCGTGCGATTTAATCAGCAGACAGGCGGCGATTGAGACGATAGGAATCCTTCTGGAACAATCAGAAGATGATGAGCATGACAAGACATGGAACAATGCTATTAGGAGTTCGATAAATGCGGTCAAGCATCATTTGCCATCCGCACAGCCAGAAATCAGCTGTTCGGAAATCCCGAACAGTTCGGACGCTATCAGCAGGCAGGCGGCGATGGTTGTTATTAAATGTAGCGGACTTGATGACGATAGCAAAGACACTGTCGTGAGAGTGCTTGAACAGTTGCCATCCGCACAGCCAGAAGTCATCCGGTGTACAGAATGTAAGCATTATCGAGAGTACGATTCAGAATATGTTGCAAACGCTGTGGTTGTACAGTGTATGGCAGACAGATATCCAATAAGCGAAACAATACCAGATGGATGGTTTTGCGCAGGCGCAGAAAGGAAAGATGATGAGTGACTTAATCAGCAGACAGGCGGCGATTGATGTCGTAGAAGAAATGCAAACGCCGATTATGCGTACAACCTGAAACTTGAGGGAAGAAGGAGGGCGAGTGATGTATTTATCCACAGCAAATATGCAGGAATATCTCGGGAAAACACTGGACGCAAGAAAGCGGATATTAGGTTCCTATCCGTACAAGGTAACTCAAACGCCGTCAGGAGAATATCTTGCGGTTGATAGAGCAGGGGTCGGATTAGTTATTGCGGAGCCGAAAGATAAATTTAACCAGATTTATTTTGATATTGTTGATGGTGTTGAGATACAGGAGGGTGAGTAATGGAAGAATTGAAACCGTGTCCGTTTTGCGGAGGGAAAGCAGAGTTGTATGAAAGCGAGGCGTACAACCTCAAAACAGAGACAAAGGAAAAGGACATTCGTTGGTTCGTAATGTGCGAACAATGCACGGCACTGACGTGCGGAGCGCTGAAGAAAA
>Ga0326512_10000562_pt1 | contig 32665 bp, 43 predicted proteins | sample 1_2617_0518_D_FD_203652 | JGI IMG/M metagenome (GOLD analysis project Ga0326512, IMG submission 203652) | Bovine rumen microbial communities from UC Davis, California, United States - 1_2617_0518 | ecosystem: Host-associated > Mammals > Digestive system > Stomach > Rumen | place: USA... | reverse complement strand
CCCCCTGGTGAAGTTGGAAGATGATGAAATACGTCGGCGCACGGAGGCATTTCCCCCTTGCGGGGGCGGCATCGCCGTCCGACCCGTTCTGCCGGACGGCGACAAGCTCGAATGGTACTCGGCGTGCGCCGCCCCCGCCTTCGCCCCTTAACCAACCTCGAAAAATCATGGAAACGCTGAACTACCTGATCGGATGCGCCGTGGTGGCGCAGGTGTGGATCGGCCTCGGGCTGATCCTCGCCGCACTGGTCTTCGAGCTCGCCCGGTGGCTGCTGGGCGACTACGACTGCGACTTCGACAGCGCCGTTTGCCCGGATGCGGGCGGGCAGGCCGACAAGGACGGCCTCCCGCGAGACAGGGGCTGAGGAACCCGCCTCCCGCGCCCCGGAGGCCAATTCGGGCGGGGGCGCCCTTTTTAACCATCCAAGGAGGAAGCAATGAACCAATGGCCGCAATACGTCATCGAGGCGGTCCAGGGCGTGGTGAGGCCCACCCTGCGGCGGACCGTCGGCGCGGGCGAGGTCGCCTGCGCGCTGAACCTGCTGCGCACCACCGAGGCCACCGCGAACGACATCGCGCTGGCGTGCGGGCTGAACGTCCCGCAGCTCAAGATGCGCCTCGCCCGCGAGGGCATCAAGCCGCGCGTCCGCGTCCGCGGGGGCCGCGGCCGGAACCTCTACGACTGGGCGCAGGTGCGCGACGTCGTGGTCCCCCGGGGCGCCACCCCGCGCCAGTTCCTGGAGGAGGCCCTCCGGGCCGAAATCGAGAGAGAAAACCAGCAACAGGAGAAGAAGAATGGAAGAATCAGTGAAGATCACACGGCTTGAGTTGCAGAACGTGAAGCGCGTGCGCGCGGTCGCCCTCTCCCCCCGTCCGGAGGGGCTCACCGTCATCGGCGGCCGCAACGCCCAGGGGAAGACCAGCGTGCTGGACGGCATCGCCTACGCCCTCGGCGGCGAGAAGTTCCGCCCGTCGAGCCTGCAGAACTCGGACGGCATGGCCCCCGCCCGCATGGAGGTGGAGCTCTCCAACGGGCTCCGCGTCGTGCGCGAGGGGAAGAACGCCGCCCTGAAAGTCACCGACCCCACGGGGCGCAAGGCGGGCCAGCGGCTCCTGGATTCCTTCGTCTCGGAGCTGGCCATCGACCTGCCCAAGTTCCTGGGGTCGCCATCTGCCCAGAAGGCGAAGACGCTGCTGCAGTGCCTCGGCATCGAGGACAAACTGAAGCAGCTGGACGACGAGGAGCGCAAGTGGTACGACGAGCGCACGCTGGCGGGCCGCGAGGCGGACCGCAAGGCGAAGTACGCCGCCGAGCTGCCGGAGTATCCGGACGCGCCCGAGAAGCCGCTCTCCGGAAAGGAGATGACGAAGCGGCTCCAGGACGCGCTCGCCGTGAACGCCGCCAACCGGGCCGCCCGCGACCGCCTCGCCGAGCTGGAGCGCCGCGCCGTCGCCGCCGGGGACGAGCTGAGGCGCGCCGAGGAGGCCGCCGAGGCCGCCCGCGTGGCCGCCAACTCCGCCGCCGTGCGCCTCACCCAGGCCCAGGCCGACCTCGACAAGGCGAAGTCCGCGCCGGTCGGCGCGGACGTGGACACCGCCGCCATCAGCGCCGAGCTGGAGCAGATCGACGCCGTGAACGCCAGGGTCCGCACCAACCAGGAGAAGGCCCGCGCGCTCGACGAGGCCGAGCAGGCCAAGGCCGCGGTCGGCGAGCTGTCCCAGAAGGTCGAGGCCGTGCGCACGGCCCGCGCCGCGCTGCTGGCCTCGGTGAGGATGCCCCTGGAGGGGCTCTCGGTCGAGGACGGCGAGCTGGTGTACAACGGCCGGAAGTGGGACTGCATGAGCGGCATGGAGCAGGTCCGCGTCGCCGTCTGCGTCTGCCGGATGCTGCGCCCCGGCTGCGGCTTCGTGCTGCTGGACCGCATGGAGGCCTTCGACCCCGCCCAGCTGGCCGACTTCGGCCAGTGGCTCGCCGGACTGGGGATGCAGGCCATCGCCACGCGGGTCGCCGACGACGGCACCTGCGACATCGTGATCGAGGACGGCACCGTGCGCGGCGCCGACGACCCGCCCTCCCCCGAGGTCCGCTTCGAGGAGGCCACCCCCGAACCCGATTCCGCCGACGGGCTCGGCGACTGGTAGTAACAAGGCAACCCGCCCGCGCGTACGCGCGGGCACAACCAAAAGGAAACGAAGAACATGGCACTTAACATCGAGAAAGGCATCAAGGCGCCACCGCCGAAGGTGGTCATCTACGGCGTCGAGGGCATCGGCAAGACCACCCTGGCCAGCCGCTTCCCCGACCCGCTCTTCCTGGACACCGAGGAGGGCTCCGGACGGCTGGACGTGGCGCGCGTGCGCGTCCCCGACTACCCATCCCTCCGCCTCGCCGTCCAGGAGCTCTCCCGCGACATGCAGGGCTTCCGCACGCTCGTGCTGGACTCCGCCGACTGGATCGAGTCCTCCATCATCGCCGGCATCTGCGCCGACAAGGGCATCGACAGCCTGGACACCCTCGCATGGGGCAAGGGCTACCTCGCGCTCAAGGACGCCTGGGAGCGTCTGCTGGACTCCCTGACCCTCCTGCAGCGCCGCCACGGCTGCGGCGTGGTCTTCACCGCCCACGCCGTCCCGCGCAAGGTGCGCAACCCCGGCGAGGGCGAGGCCTACGACCACATGGAGATGCCCCTGGAGAAGAAGACCGCGCCGCTGCTGCGCCAGTGGGCAGACTTCCTCCTCTACCTCAAGTACGACGTGACCACCGTGACCGACTCCAAGACCGGCCGCGTGACCCCCGGCGGCGGCCAGCGCGTGGTCTGCACCGCCCACACGCTCTGGTACGACGCCAAGAGCCGCGCGCCGCTGCCTCCCAAGGTCCGGCTGGACGAGGCGGGCTGGAAGTCCATCCTCGCCGCCATCTACGGCGGGCAGCCGAAGCCCGAGGCCCCGAAGGCCGAGCCCGAAGCCAAGCCGGAGCCGAAGCCTGAGCCGAAGCCTGAGCCTGAGCTTCAGCCGCAGCCTCAGCCGGAGCCTCAGCCGCAACCGGAACCGCAGCCCGAACCGGAGCCGGAGCCTCAACCGGAGCCGGAGCGGAAGCCGCTCAGCGAGGTCTCTCCGGAGCACAACCGGCTGATGGACGCGATGATCGCCCAGGGCATCACCGACGCCGAGATGCAGCAGGTCGCCCTCGCCAAGAAGATGTACCCCGCGAACACGCCGCTGGCCAACTGGAGCGTGGAGTCCGTCTCCCGCGTGCTGGCGCACTTCGACCAGATCGCCAACTGGGTGCGCGCCCGCCGCGTCCCCCGCACCGCATAGCCCCCAACCCCTAAGGAGAAAACGACATGGAATACGAGAACACCTCCCCCGCCCCCCGCGACGAATGGGGCGCGCTGCCCGACATCCCGAAGCCCGAGCCGCTGAAGCCGGGCGAGTACTGCTACCGCGTGGTGAAGCTGACCAAGGGCCGCTGGGCCGAGGGCACCAAGGTGGCCGGCATCGCCCGCGCCGACCTCGACCTGCGCGTCTGGAACGCCGAGGGCGCGACCGGCGAGTGCCGCGCCACCCTCACCCTCTCCCGCGACTTCGCCTGGAAGGCCCGCGAGTTCTGGAAGTCTGCCGGCGAGAACGTGGTGGACGGGCAGGACTTCATCCCCGACTGGGACTCCGCCGTCGGGCGCGTCGGGCGCTGCCGGGTCTCGCTGCGCGAATACGTAAGCCGCAAGGACGGCCAGAAGCACTCCATCCCGGACGTGGACGCCTGGCTCGCGCCGGGCGGCGAGCTGCCGCCGGAGCCCGGCTCCGAATACCAGCAGGCCATCGACGAAGGGGACGTGCCGTTCTGATGAGATGATGACCGACAGCACATACGACGCGCTCCACGCCGCCCTGCTGGAGGCCGAGCGCTCCGGGCTGCGGGCCGCCCTGTTGGCGGAGCCCCCCGTCCGCGTCAGGGCGAAGGTCACTTCGCCGGATGGCGAGGCCGTGGAGATCGCCGTCGGCCCCGGCGTCTCCGCCCGCGGCGACGCCGCGCTGCGGGACCGCCTCTTCGGGTGGATGCGCTCCGCCCAGGCGGGCATCGACGCGGGGACCGACCACGCGCCCGTCCGGGCGATCGTCCACGCGCCCGCCTCGCGCATCGACTGGGACGCGGCGGGGCGCCTCCCCCTGGAGACGCTGCGCTTCGCGCGGCTCTGCGAGGCCTGCCACGGCGGGCGCGCCTGCGTGCTGGAGCGGCTGGACAACCTGATTGCATGGAGGAGGACGCCGAGATGAGCGAACAGGGACAGAGACTGAGGGACCTGGTGCGGATGGTCCGCGAGGCGCAGGCCAGGCGCGACCGCTGGCCGGACGACCCCTACTGGGAGTTCCTCGCCCGCGCGATGGAGCTGGAGCTGGACTGGCGGCTGGGCCGCCGGGGAGGCTGGCCATGGAGCTGAGGCCCTACCAGGAGGAGGCCGTCCGCGCGGTCCTGGGCGAGTGGGCGCGCGGCGTCCGGAAGACGCTGCTGGTGCTGCCGACCGGCTGCGGGAAGACCATCGTGTTCGCCAAGGTGGTCGAGGAGGTGGTCCGCCGCGGCGGCCGCGCGATGGTGCTGGCGCACCGCGGCGAGCTGCTGCAGCAGGCCGCCGACAAGATCGACCGCGCCACCGGCCTGGGCTGTGCGGTCGAGAAGGCCGCCGAGACCGCCGAGGGGACGTGGTACAACGTCACCGTCGCCAGCGTGCAGTCGATGAACCCGCGCCGCCTGGAGCGCATCCGCCCGGACGAGTACACCCACATCGTCATCGACGAGGCGCACCACGCCCTCGCCCAGACCTACCTCCGCGTGCTGGACCATTTCCCGGACGCGCGGGTGCTGGGCGTGACCGCCACCGCCGACCGCGGCGACCGCCGCGAGCTGGGGAGCCTCTTCGAGACGCTGGCCTACGAGATGCCGCTGCGCCGCGCGGTCGCCGAGGGCTGGCTGTGCCCCATCGCGGCCGCCACCATCCCCCTGCGGCTGGACGTGCGCCACTCCGGTGGCGGCGACTATACCGCCGCCGAGTGCTCCCACGCCATCGAGCCCTACCTCTCCGAGATCGCCGACGCCCTGGCTTCCCGCGCCGCGCTGCGCAAGACGGTGTGCTTCCTGCCGCTCATCGAGACCAGCCGGCGCTTCCGCGACCTCCTGCTTCAGCGCGGCCTGGAGGCCCGCGAGGTCAACGGCGAATCCGAGGACCGCGCCGAGACGCTGGCGTGGTTCCACTCCGCCGGGCCCGGAGCCGTGCTCTGCAACTCGATGCTTCTCACCGAGGGGTGGGACGAGCCCTCCGCCGACTGCGTGTGCGTGCTGCGCCCCACCAAGGTCCGCGCGCTCTACGCCCAGATGGTTGGGCGCGGCACCCGCCTCTCCGAGGGCAAGGCGAACCTGCTGCTGCTGGACTTCCTCTGGATGAGCGAGCGCCACGACCTCTGCCGTCCCGCCCACCTGGTCTCCGACAACCCGGAGCTGCAGGAGCGCATCGCCGAGATCATGGCCGAGGCCACCACCTCCGGCGCGGCGGACCTCTTCGGCGAGGCCGACGCCGCCGAGAAGACCGCCGTCCAGGAGCGCGAGGAGGCCCTCCGCAAGGAGCTGGAGGCCCAGCGCCACAAGCGCGAGCGCCTCGTGGATCCCCTGCAGTTCACCGCCTCCGCCGGCATCGGGGACGGCACCTGGGACCGCCGCGACCTGGCCGGCGAGCGGCCCGTCTCCGACGCCCAGGCCAAGGCGCTGGAGAACGCCGGCATCAACCCCGGCGGCGTGGGCTCCTACTGGGAGGCCGCGCGGCTGCTGGCCGCCATCCACGAGCGCCGCTCCGCCGGGCTCTCCACCCCGAAGCAGATCCGCCTGCTGGAGCGCATGGGCTTCCGGCGCGTCGGCGAGTGGCCGTTCGAGCAGGCCCGGAAGATGGTTGACCGCATCGCCGCCAGCGGCTGGCGCGTGCCCTACGGCGTCGTGCCCGCCACGGTCGAACCCCAGCCCGCCGAGAAGAAATGACCTACGAGGAAGCGCTCAAGTCCATCCCGGCGCCGGGCTCCGGCTGCCACCCCGCCCTGCTCGGCGTCGCCAACCTCGGCGTGCTGGCCGGCCTCGACGACGACGCCATCGCGCGCGACCTCCGCGCGAACATCCCCGCCGGGACCCGCAAGGTATCCGACAAGGAGATCCGCGAGGCCGTGGCCAAGGCGCGCGCCACCGCCGCGCCCGCCCGCCCCGCCGGGACGGCACCCCAGGGCTACGGCTGGAACGACCCCATCCCCGCCGCCGCCACCGTCTCCCGACTCGCGGGAGTCCAGCTCGACGGCGAGACCGGCGAGCTGCCCGCCGTCCCCCCGGACTGGGACCCCGTGGAGGACCTGCGGCGCTACCTGTGCGCCGTCTTCCGCCCCGACGAGCGCCCCTGCGTCTGCGTGGAGGCCTTCCAGGAGGGCGGCAAGTGGAAGCCGCGCGGCAAGGGCCGCGCCGACCGCACCCGCGAGGAGCTCGTCTGGGCGCTCCGCCAGCACGCCGGCGCGAAGGAGCCCTTCACCTTCGCCTTCGGCGACTACGAGCGCCAGGCCGGCGCCTGGGTCCGCGTGAACCCCGTCGGCGACTCCCTCGGGAAGGACTCCTCGGTGGCGTGCTACCGGAACTGCCTGGTGGAGTCCGACACCCTGCCCCCCGCCCGCCAGCTGGAGATCATCCGGCGGCTCCGGATGCCCTGCGCCGCCATCGTCCACTCCGGCGGCAAGTCGGTCCACGCCATCGTGCGCATCGACGCGCGCGACATCCGCGAGTACTACGAGCGCTTCGAGTTCCTCACCAAGACCTGCTCCGCCGCCGGGCTGCAGCTCGACCACGCGAACCGCAACCCCTCGCGCTACTCCCGCGTCGCCGGGGTGTGGCGCGGCGACCGCGCCCAGTGGCTCATCGACGCCGACTGCGGCTGCCGCTCCTGGCAGGAATGGGTGGACTACCTCGCCGAGGAGGACGACGACCTGCCGCCCTTCCAGGACGCCGCCGACCTCCTGGACAACCCGCCACCACTGGCCGAGTGCGTGATCGACGGCGTGCTGCGCCGCCGCCACAAGCTCCTGCTCACCGCGCCGTCGAAGTTCGGCAAGTCCTTCCTGTTCATGCAGCTGGCGCTGGCCATCGCCACCGGCGGCTCCTTCCTCGGATGGAAGTGCCGCAAGGGGCGCGTGCTCTACGTGAACCTGGAGGTTGACGACCCGTCCGCCGCCGCCCGCCTCGGCTCCTTCGGCGTCCGCCCGCCGCGCGGCTCCGTCGAGATCTGGAACCTGCGCGGACGCGCCACGCCGATGAACCTGCTCGCGCCCAAGATCGTCCGCCGCTGCCGCGAGGGCGGCTACCTCGCCATCATCATCGACCCCATCTACAAGGTCATCACCGGCGACGAGAACGCCGCCGCCGAGATGGCCAGCTTCTGCAACTGGTTCGACCGCATCGCCGCCGAGACCGGCGCGTGCGTGATCTACAGCCACCACCATTCCAAGGGCGAGCAGGGCCAGAAGAACGCCTGGGACCGCGCCTCCGGCTCCGGAGTCTTCGCGCGCGACCCCGACGCGCTGCTCGACCTCATCCAGCTCCCCCTCGACGACGACCGCCGCGCCACCCTGGCCAACCGCTGGGCGTGCGACGCCCTCGCCGCCGAGCTCGACCGCGCCGAGCCGACCTGGCGGCAGCTCGTGCCGCAGGACGACGCGCTCGTGGCCGCGAAGCTGGCCACCTGGGCCGCCTCCGTCCTCGGAGACCGCGCCGCCGAGATCGCCGCCCATGCCGCGGACGAGGCCGCCGGCGCCAAGGCGTGGCGGCTGGAGGGCATCCTCCGCGAGTTCCCCGGCTTCCCGCCGCGCCGGGGATACTACCGCTGGCCGCGCTTCGTCCTCGACGAGGACGGGCTGCTGGACGACGTGCTCGCGCCGGGGGAGCAGCCCCCGCGCCGCCAGAGGAAGCCCGCCGCGAAGAAGGTCAATTGGCACGAAGACCTCAACTTCGAGGTCCAGTCCCGCGACGTGAAGATCTCCGAATACGCCAACCGCCACAACCTCAAGCCGTCCACCGTCATCGCCTGGGCCCACAAGGCACTCGGAGAGAAGGTCTCCATCGACGGCGACACCATCCACTGGAACCAGCCCAAGCCCCCGAATCCCGATGACTATTGACTTCACTGAAAAATTCGACATCCCCTCCGGGACCGCGCAGACGCGCGGCCACGGCGCGAACGGCCGCACATGGAAATCGCCCTCCCACCGCAAGGCCGCCGCCGCATGGCAGGCACTCTTCGAGCGGCACAGGCCGGAGAAGCCGCTCTCCGGACCGGTCACCGTCTATGCCTGCCTGCTCTACCACAATGACAAGGCGGGCGCGGCGGGCCGCCCAAAGACCACCCGCCCGGACTACGACAATCTCGCCAAGGTCTTCACCGACGCGCTCGTGTCCGCCGGAATCGTCGCCGAGGACAAGCTCATCTTCGATGCCCGGACGATCAAGTGGGAGTGGAGCGGCGCCGAGATGGTCCAGTTCCACATCGAAACCGAAGAAACCCCGCAAAAAACCGCAAAAAACCGCAAAAACCCGCAAGAAACCGCGAAAAATCCGCAAAAATGACCGAAAAACAACCAAGACAAGAGGAAAGCGAAATGAAGGCACACAAACACATCGTCTCCGGCCACCACGTGGCCGCCGTCTCCGACCTGGAGAAATGGATCGCCGCCATCAACGACATCGCCGAGCAAATCCAGGAGGTCCGGAGAGGCTCCTTCCGCGCCGAGTACAAGCTCTTTATTGCGCAGACCCGGCTCCTCTCGCTCCGGAAGCGCATCGAGGAGCGCGCGGCCTCGCCGGAGCCTCCGCCGGACGGGCTGGAGAGGATGTCCGGGGAGAACGACCCGCTCCCGGACGCCGACCTGGACAAGCTGCTGGTCCGCATGTTCGTCCCCGGCACGTATCTGCGCCCCAGTGGCGACGTCGCGCGTGTCTTCTTCCTGGAATACTACACCGACGACGGCGGCCTGGTGCTCCGGGACCTCGACACCAGGGAGGAGTACTACGCCGCCGTGCATGACTTCGCGGCCGTGTCCAACCAGTGGGAGCCGGTTCCGGAGTCCGAGGTCTATCCGGCCGAGGAGGAGGACTGCGAATGAGCTGGAAGCGCCTAATGAAGCGGTTTCTGGCGGACCTCTCCGGACGGCTTCGGAGCGGCGACGCCTCCGCGCCGGTAGTGGTGATCCTGTGGGCGAAGCCCGCCTACAAGAAACAGTAACAAACAACCAAGGAGATAAGTAGAATGGAAAAACTCAAGCCAAACTGTATAGTCTTTTTCAACGGCGAAATCGAGGGGCTGGAAGATGCCTTGCGCACCTGCGCCGAACTGGGTGCGCAAGACTTCTTTTTCGTGGTTCGGGACAGGGACCGAGAAACCTTTGCCAAGTACGCGATGGAAAAGGGCGGCTTCGACTTGATAATGGAAAACAAGGAAAACGCCAATTCGAAATTCACGCCGGGGCCGTGGCGCAGAAGCGCCTTCGAGGACGACTGGGCCATCCGAGGCGCGAAGTGCGACCGCGTGATAGCGCGGCCAAACTGCAACTTCGACGATGCCTCCGCCAACGCGGCGCTGATAGCCGCCGCGCCGGAGATGTACGCGCTGCTCAACAACATCCTCAACGACCTTGAGACAGACGGGACCATCTCGCTGAATGACAACGCCGCGAATGACATCCGGATGCTGCTCGCCAAGGCGCGGGGGGAGGCCACCAAATGACCAATGAACTCATTCCGCTTCCCTGCCCGTTCTGCGGCGGGAACAGAATCAAGGTCGGACAGCACTCCGTGAGGAACGAAGGCTCCGGGAAGGTAATTGTCAATATCCGCTGCTTGACCTGCGGAGCGGAAGGCCCGGACTGCAAGAGCCGCGAATACGACTACCGCAATTGCGTCCTGTCCCCAGAAGGTGCGGACGCGCTGACGGCGGCTGCCATCGAACTCTGGAACTCTAGGGCTCCAATTGAAACCAAAACCAACGATCTGCCGCTGTTCCTGGCGGCAAAGGAGAATGAATGACCAGGGAAGAACTTGAGAAGGCAATCAACTTCCGCACCATCGACGCGCCGTGCTGCGGAAACTGCAAGTGGTTCTCGCGAGAGTACGAGGACGCCGAGTGCAAGCATCCATTGAATATCTGGCATTACCAAGAACCGGAGTATGCCGGATACAAAAACGAAATATCAGGCCATAGTGAGCACAACATCTGCGACCGCTTTGAGCGGAAGGAGGATGTATGAGAATTGACAAACTTGACATCCTGTGCAGAACAATCTGCGCATTCGGCGACGACCTGGAGGCGCGTGTGGAGAACATAACACAATTGCCCGACGAGGTGCGGGGGGAGGTGCTGGGATGAGCACATACTGCTATTTGCGCGTGTCCACCGACACGCAGGACGTTGACACGCAGAAAATCGGCATCGAGGAGTTCTGCCAGAAGAAGGGCTGGGAGATTGACGACTGGATTAGGGACGAGGGCGTTTCAGGGGCGAAGGACCCGTCCAAGCGCAAACTGGGCGGGCTCCTGAAGCGGTGCCAGAGCGGCGACCACCTGGTGTTCTCCGAGATTTCCCGCATCGGGCGCAAGCTGGTGATAATACTCGACGTAATCAAGCTGTGTTCCGAGAAGGGCGTCAAGATATACACTGTGAAAGACCGCTACGTGCTGGAGGACACCATCCAGAGCAAGGTGCTTGTCACCGTCATGGGGCTGGCCGCCGAGATAGAGCGCGACCTGCTCCGCCAGCGCACGAAGGAGGGGCTCAGGCGGGCGGTGGCGAACGGCAAGACGCTTGGACGCCCACGGGGAAAGACTTCAGGTTCCTACAAGATTGACAAGGCAAAACTTGTGGACATCGAAAGCTGCCTGAGGTTAGGTTTCACAATATCGAAAATAGCAAAGCGGCTGAAATGTCACAAAGTCACAGTGTATCGTTTCTTGACATTCCATGGCTGGCGCATCGTGGACAATAAATGGTTAAATGCCGATGGAGAAGTTGTTTCCAACGCCAGGTGTTCTGGACATAGATTTCACAAGGCAGGAGTTCACACGTATGAGCAAGAGGCGATGGACGGGATGGGACTGCATCCAGACGAGGCAGAAGTGCAAGCAGTTTCTTGGGATGGACGGACTGGAGATAATGGAGAATCCGCAGTGGGTTCTGCTGTTGAACAATCCACCGCTGTCAATATCGAAATTAGTGGAGGTGATGGAAATGAGACATAAAGAGTACATGGAGACTGATTTGACGCTGAAAGAGCTTATTGTTAAGCAATATGGAGAAGACGCGTTTAGGTTTGTGCTGGAATACAGCGGAGGGAATGCCCAATGAGCCGCTTCCGCTGCGTCGATTTGTTCTGCGGTGGAGGAGGGACCTCCACCGGCATGATCGAGGCCTTCCGCAAGGCGGGCGACGAGTGCTCGCTGGTCGGAATCAACCACTGGCGTGCCGCCGCGATGTCCTTCCCCTCCACCTACCGCTTCAGCGGCACCAAGACCGAGCAGATCCGGCAGATCGGCAACGCCGTCTGCCCCCGGCTCGCCGAGGCCCTGGTCTCGGCTGCGCTCTCGGCGTAGGAGAGCGCTTCGCCGCCGCCCGGCCCCGCGCCGGGCGTTTTCGTTCCGGCGTGCTATATTATGCCGCGTATCCAGCCCATCGCCATGCTGTTGCATTCCGTTTTATGATGTCGCCTGTTTGGGCACATTATTGGGCACACTGCCTCATATTCACGCAGGGAATTGCATTTCTTCTAAGCAGGAAGTCGCGAGTTCGATCCTCGCTCGGACTACCAAGTTATTTCTTAATTATTGCTAGTAAGTTATGACTTTCCTAGTGGCAATCGGTTTTTGGAAGATTATATTATTTGTTGTGCCTTGTTTCACCTAGTGAGCGTGTTGGCGTTTGGGCACAATTTTGGGCACAGTCCCCGTGGGTGCGGGAAGAACATGTGCCGGGAATGTTTTTTTTTGGTGCAATCCCGGCGTGGACGGGGAAGGAGGAGTCATGAGCCTGTACAGGCGGGGCAATGTGTGGTGGGTGAAGAAGTGGGACGGGAAGCGGCAGGTGCGGCTTTCGACGGGCTGCACGGACTACAACGAGGCGCTGCAGAGGGCGTCGTCGCTGGTGGTGCCGGCGGTGATGGACCGGGAGGGGGACATGCTTTCGGGGCTGGTGGAGAAGGCGAGGCGGCTGCGGCGGGAGGCGAGGGAGGTCCGCGCGGGGGCGGTCCCTCTCCGGGACGCGTGGCGGCGCGCCGACTACCGTGGGTCCCGCGGGGACGCGAAGGAGGGGACGCTGCGCCGCGCGCAGGAGGCGTGGGAGTGCTTCGCCCGCGACGCGTCGGCGGCCGGCGCGGAGACGGTGGGCGACCTGACGCGCCCGATGGTCGAGAAAATCCTGGCGGCGCATCCGCCGCGCTTCGCCCAAGTGATGCACCAGTATGCCAGGGCGGTGTGCGTGCGCCTGGGCGCCCCGCCGGAGCTGTGGCCGCCGAAGCCGCGCAGGCCACCGTCGGAGACGACGCACCGGGAGCCGCTGACGCGGGAGCAGGTCGCCGCGCTGCTGGCGGAGGCCGACGCGGGCGCGGCGCGGCCGCAGAGCAAGTCGGACGGCGCGGAGTTCGCGCGGCTGGTGCGGTGGATGCTCTACACGGGGCTGCGGATGGGCGACTGCGCGACGCTGGCGACGGCGGACATCGACGCGGAGGCGATGACGGTCTCCCGGACGATGGCCAAGACTTCCCGGCGGGTGGAGTTCCCGATCCATCCCGCCCTTCACGCGGACGCGCGGGAGGCGGTCGCGTCCGGGCGCGCGATGCTCTTCCCGTCGCTGGCGGCGAAATATCTCCATGCGCCGGGCGTGCTGACCGTCCGCTTCCGGCGGCTGTTCTCGCGGGCGGGAATCGCGGGCGAGCCGGGGCAGTTCTGCGCGCACTGCCTGCGGACGACCTTCGCCAGCATCTGCGCGGAGGCGGGCGTGCCGCTGGCGGTAATCCAGTCGTGGCTGGGCCATACGTCGCCGATGGTCACGAGAATCTACGCGCGGGTGGAGGACATGCGGCTCAAGCGGGCGGCGCTGGCAAAGTTCCCGGACCTGGGGTGACCCCCGGCGGGCAAAAAAAATTCCGCCGACCATCATGGATCGGCGGGAGGGGACGGGATGGATGCCGAGGCTATTTGGCGGCGCGCTTGCGCGGGCGGCCTCCCTTCGCGCCGTTGGCGCGGCTGGACGCCGCTTTGCGAGCCGACTTGGCAAGCCCCATGGCGCGATGGACTTTGATTGAAGCCAGCTCAAGGTCTGCATCGTACACACGTTCGACATTGTCACCGTGTCGTATCGCGTAGAAGCCATCGGTGTAGGTCTCGTCGTCCTTGTCGGCTTGTTCGTATTTCATTATGGCCTCAAGGGCCTCTTCTCGCGTCTGGAACTCGTCGATGGTGGTTCCAGTCTCGTAATCCTCTGTGATGTACTTCATTTTTGCTCCTTGGTTGGGGTTGTTGATTTTCGCCGTTTTCATTTGGGCGTTTGACATACTATAACCTAACTATTAGGTTTCGCAAGCCAGTTTCTTGATTTTTTTGAAAATTTTTCGATTTTTTAAATCAAGGCACAAAAAAAAGACGGACCGAAGTCCGCCTTGGGCCGCTTTCGCGGGGATGCTTGGAATGGAACTCCCCTCCCAGGCGACTGTCTTTTCCCGGTCCACAACGATGTGGGACCGCCGGAGAGGGGAAATGGGGAGATAAACAGTTTTTCTGCTTATTCGGCGTCGGGCACGGCGGGTTCGCAGGATTCGCACTCGTAGTCCCCGGCAGAGACATCCGGACCGTGGAGGCCGTTGTTTTCCGGATACTCCACGTCCGGGTCGCTGGAAGCTTCGCCGTCGGTCGCCTTGGCCTTTGCGGCAAGGGCCTTTGCGGCGGCGGAGAGCTGCGCCTGGATGACCTTGGCGGTGGCATCCTCCCGGTCGGAACCGTCAGCGGCCTTTGCCTTTGCGGTCCCGACGGTCACGCCGGTGGCGCCCACGCTGAACTCGCCCTTGTTTGCCGCCAGGTTCGCCGCCTCTGCGGATGGCTGCGGCGAGGCGTGACGCTGATACACCATGTCCAGCTTGCCAGCCTTGACCCCCATGCCGGGCAGCATCCCGCTGGTGGCCTGCGGCTCGACGGCAAGCTTGACGCCCCAGCCTGACTCCGCTATCACAACGTCGCAACCCTTGGTCGCCTCGATCCAGCTCTTCGCCAGCGCTTCGCTCTTCTCCTCCACGACGGTCTCGGTCACGCGACCTTCGGCATCATAGCGCGTGGTGGTGATGTGGCTCCGGGTCAGCGGCTGGAGGTTCGCGCAACTGCACAGCGCGGCGAGGAAGAGGATGGTGCAGATGGTGCAGATTACTGCAATGATGTTTTCGAGGGTTTGCTTTTTCATTGTTGTTTAATCTCCTATTATCTGAAAAAGAAGTACTTGATGACTTCGGCAACCACCGAGCAGAGGATTCCGGCCCCCGCCGCGATGATGCCGACCTTGGTTTCGAGCTTCGAGACGCGCTCGATGAGGCCGGGCTGGCCATTGCCATGAATGGCCTTGTGGTCTGTCTCCAGCAGCGCCTCGATGCGCCCAAGCTTGCCCTCGATGCTGGTGAACATCTTCTGGGTGGCGAGTTCGTCGTGGGTCATTTCGCGCCCTCCTGCGGTTCGGTGGCTGGCAGCAGGTCACAGGTGGCGTTGGCAATTCCCGCGCGCTCGTCGGCAACCCACTCCTCGTCCTCGCGGTCCTCGATGTTGTCGAAGTTGTAGGCCAGCCAGCCGAACGCCCTGAGCAGCACATACATGCGCTTTGCCTGTCTCCGGCGCAGGTAGCGCATCGGCGACCACCACGGCGAGCGGTTGGCGAGGTAAATGCAATCCTCGTAGAAGCACTTGTCGTCGTTGCGCCGCATGTCGGATGTGCCGCCGACGGCGTAGCGCACGTCGTGGCGGACGCTGGCGGGTATCGCCCAGCCGTACACACGGTTGGCCAGCTGGAGCATGGTCTCGCGCCCGCCGCAGAGGTGGACGTGCTCCATCCACTCCGTCCCCACCCCGTTACACTTCTCCATAACGGTCTCTACGGAGAGGACGCGGACGTAGTTGCCGTGCGGCAGGGTGGCCGCCTCAGCCATGAGCTGTATCGCGGTATCCCTAGTTAGCATCGTTCTGCCCTCCTGCGCTACTTGACCGGCTCGACCTGCGGCTGTCCGGCGTGGATGTCCCAGCCGCCGTGCGGCTTGACTTCGAAGAGTTTCGCGGCGTTTTCCGCTTCCGATTTGCTGTCGAATGTCGCGCTGAAGACTGCGGTGACGGACACGGCGTAGCGCGTCGGCTGGGCAGGCTGGCTGGCGACGGTGCCGTTGTATGCGTCGGTGGCCATGATGGCCTGCAACCACTTCGCAACGGTTGCTCCGGCGTAGGTGGGCACATACTTCGGCGTGGAGCCGCAGAACCAGGTGTCCACGTCACCGCCGGACTTGGCCAGGCTGAGGCCGTCATTCATGGCGCGCGCACGCGGCTTGAAGAACGCCAGGATGGGCAGCGTGTCGGAGGTCTTGGAGCCGTCCGGGTTGCGCCAGAGCTTCGCCTGGGAAGTGAGCGCCATGCAGTGACTTGCGCTGTCCTCGACCTTGAGGCCGACGATGCTGTTGTCCTCCAGGAACTTGGTTAGCGCGGAGGTGTTCAGCTTCTTCCAGCCCGCCTCGCAGATGGCGCAGCCGGGCTTGCAAATTACGGCGAGCAATCCCCGCCCGTTCGCCACTGCGGCCTGGAGCGCGGCGGCCGTCTCGTTCTTGGTCTTGTTGTGATACAACCACTTGAGTGACATTGTAGTATCTCCTTGTTTTATTGCGGCTGCTGGAAAGTCCAGTGGATTTCAATTTTTCGCAGTTCCTCGGCGAACTCTTCGATGGTGCATGGAGCCTCGCCGGACTGCTCGTACTGCGTGAGAACCTGGAGGCCGTACACCATCACGCGGTCCCGGAAGAGCACCCAGTCGCGGGCGTCCTGCGCCCAGCGCTCAACTCCGGAGTTGTAGTATTCGCTTGGGTCGCGGTCGGTGTAGCCGCGCGCCGAGCGGACCTCCAGAAGATACGCCTCCAGTGTGCGGTTGTAGTCGGCCAGGGAGACCGCCGCCTTTGCGTTGGCGACCTTCTCCGCCTTGTCCCGCGCGACCTGCGCGGGCGTCATGATTGCTGCGTTAGCCATTGCTGTATTCTCCTTATCTTGTTGCTGGAATTGCCCTGTTCGGCGTGCGCCTTCCAGGAGTTGAAGCAGTTGAGGACATCGTCCCAGCTCCGGGAGCCTTCCCGGAACTTGCGGAGTAACCCCTTCAGGCGCTTCAGTATCCTGCGGGGGCTTCTCCTGTTGAGTATGCGGACAACCTTGCCGGTCGCCGTGAGGCGGAACTTGAACTTGAGGAAGTCCACTCCATGCCGGAGCGGGTAGAGCGTGGACTTTGGGTTGAGGGAAAGCCCCAGCGCGGCCAGGCCGTCGCGGAAGAGCTTCCAGACCCGCGCAAGGTGCTCGCGGCTCTCGTGCACCATCACGATGTCGTCGCTGTAGCGCACGTAGTGCCGGATGCCCAGGCGCTCCTTGGCGAGGTGGTCGAGGCCGGAGAGGTAGGCGATGGCCAACAGTTGCGAAATCTGGCTGCCCAGTCCGATGCCGGGGTCGTCGAAGCTGTCGATTATCTCCAGCACGTAGCCCCGGTACTCCGGATTGCACACCTTGTTGGCGACCATCTGCTTGAGCTGCGCGTGTGGGATGGAATCGAAGAACTTGCGGATGTCCAGCCGCAGCACCCAGCCGTCCGTGCCGTGACGCCTCCAGAAGCGCTGGAGGTGGCAGGACAGCCGGTCCATAGCGAACGCCGTGCCCTTGCCGATTTGGCAGGCGGCGTTGTCGTGGATGTTGGAGCGGGTGAGGTCGTCGTAGAGGCCGGTGTCGCACATGGCGCACTGCACCACGCGGTCGCGGAACTTCGGCGAGCGGATGGTCCGGCGCTTCGGCTCCACCACGTCGAAGACCACGTAGCCGCCAAGCCGGTAGGTTCCGGCGTCCAGTTCGCGCCAGAGCTTCAAGCAGTTGGCCGCGAGGTTGCGCGGATGCGTCCAGGCCGCGATGGAATCCTTCCACCGCACGCCCCTGGCGCACTCGCGGGCGGCTTGCATCAGGCTCTCGAATGTGATTGTCGTTGGCATCGTGTCGGTTCGAAGAGGACGCCCGCGTGTGCAGCCATGCCGCCCCGTGGGGCGATGGCATCGCGGGCTTGGGTTCGCCGCTTGCGCGGCATGGCCATCCGCTCCCAGTGCATCGAGGCGGTTTCGGCGCAGCCGACTGCGCTTACTCCATGCGCCGCTGTGATGTTGCATTGTCGGGCAGGACCGCGTACGCGTTGTTCGCGTTGTTGTTGTTGCTCGCTCCGCTCGCGTTGATGTTGTACACGTTGTTCGTGTTGCCGGTGTTCGCGGAGCGCAAAAACACGACGCGGGGAGTTACAGCGGATGCCCATCAGGGAGGTCCCGCGACCTGCGGCGGTCGCTGTCGCGCCAGCCCTTCAGGAGCCTCTGGACCTCCAGGACCAGTCCGACCCAGTGCGCCAGCTTGTCGGCGTCGAAATGCGCAAGCGCGTGGGCCGTGTGGATTGCGGTGAGCAGCGCGAAAGACGCCGCGAGGGCGATGCGCTGCTCCAGGGAACGACGCTCGCGCTCGGCTGACTCGTCGAGGCTGAGCGTGTTCGCAAAATCGATGTGCTGCGCGAGGTCGAGCGCAAGCTGAACGAGGCGGTTGCCGATTGCCCAGCGGTGATGCTTGGGGACAACCTTCTCGCTCCCGGCGGTGCGGATGGTGTATGCCGCAAGCTCATATGCCCTGGTCTGGACCTCCATCTTGCTAGGCTTCCTCTCGCTTTTCCTGACCGACATTCTCGCTCCTTTCAGGGAACAGCTTCACGCCGCGCCCGGAGCGGCGCACCACGCAGGTGAAGGCCGTCTCGCCCTCGCCCGACCGCTCCTGCGCCGCCCTGACCGCAGCCAGCTGTTCCATGATGATTTCCGACCCGGTGTTCACCAGGAAGTCCTTGCCGTCGATGCCCATGAGCAGCTGGACGAAATGCCCGGACGGATTTCCATCGCGAAACTTGCTCTCCATGAGCTTCCAGCCCTTCACCACAGCGGGGAGGTTCAAGACGGATTTGATGCTGCGCTTGGGCGGGCCGCCGACGCCTTCGAACTGGAGATAGTCGGAAATGTCTTTCATTGTTTTTTCGTCGGTCGATGAACTCGCCGCCGCTGGACGCGGCGGCGATTCCAGATTGGAGGATTACGCGATGCACATGGCGGGCAGGACCGCGTACGCGTTGTTCGCGATGCCGTTGCTGCTCGCTCCGCTCGCGAGGATGCTGTACACGAGGTTCGTGAGGCCGGTGAGCGCGGAGCGCAAACACACGACGCGGGGAGTACCTCCTTCGTCGTATTGTATCCTGTCCTCGTTCGATACCGCGATGTTCTGGAAGTAGTCGAACTGGGCGCCTTCGGCGATGCCGTTGTTGTTGGTGCCGAACACCTCCTTGATGGAGGGCAGCCAGAAGGTGTCCAGCGTCACGTCCGTGCCGCCGCCGTAGCCCCCCGCCGTGACGGCGATGGTGTTTCTCGCCGTCTTGTTGTACACCGGCATGACCAGCTCCAGGAAGCCGGGGTCGAAGCCGGTGAGGAAGCCGGAGTGGTAGTCGGCGTAGCTGCTCAGCTTGTCGTAGATGTTCTGCTTTTCGAACCAGTCCACGCCGCGGGAATGGAGCCACTGGCGGCGGTTGCTGTCCTTCCAGTTGTTGTTTCCATTCGAAATGCGCTGCGCATTGTTGTGTGAATACACGTCGGCGGAATGCTGCGCCGTCCAGTCCGCGACGGAGTCGCCCGCGTTCCAGTCCGTGCCCTCGGCCAGCGCCACGTAGTCGGCATTGACGAGGGTGTAGTACACCTTGCCACTAAGGAAATACTCGTCGTCGGTGACGGCGTAGGCGAGCTCCGGCGCGTCGAACTGGGACATGATGGCGTTCTCGCTGTCGCCCTCCGCGAGGAGATACTGCGGAATGAAGATCGCGGCCTTCGTCCGGGTGCTGTCGTACAGCTCGCAGCCGTGGTAGTTCTCGTCCACCAGCCGCCAGCGCAGGTTCGGGAAGCGCGAGGAGGTCTGGATGTTCACTACGCCGCCGACGGACAGCCCGATGGTCGAGAGCGGGATGTTCGAACGCAGCAGCTGCCGGATGGTCGCGAACGACACGTGGTCCAGCTCGAAGCGCGGAGCGGAGTCGCTGGTGTTCCACACGCCGCCGGTAGTGCAGGTGAAGAGGGCGAAATAATAGTCCGACAGCACGCCCATGTCAAACTCGAAGGGCGTGTCGTGGTAGGCGTTGCGCACCGTGTTGTCCACCAGCACCGTGCCGTCATCCTGGTTCTCGGGGAAGCCGCCCATCTTGTAGATGAGGCGCGTCTTGCCCCAGTAGGCGAGGGTCGCACCGTCGGCGGTAACGTTGTCCACCGGGTCGCTCCAGGTAATCTGCACGACGTTGTTGTGCTCGTGAATACCAACATTATATGCGTGCCCCACGGGTATCTGGATGACCTGGAGGATGCTGTCATGCAGCGCCTGGGTCTGGTCGCGGTAGGAGAGCGCGTCGTCCCTGGCGCTCTCCGATGCCGACTGCGCGTCCTCTGATGCCGTCTTCGCGGTGGCGGCGGCGGTCGCGGACTCTGCGGCTTCCTGCGCCTTCTGCGTGGCGGTCGCGGCGGCGGTGGCGCTCTCAATCAATCCCGCCTGGAACTGCTCTTTGGTGCCGGTGTAACCGGCTTCCTTGACGAGGCCGTAGGCGGTGATTGCGCCGAAATTCTTTGTAATGGTTGCCATGGTGTCTGTATCTCCTGCTAAGCTGCTGTTTCGAAGGTTATTACGAGTTCGCCATCGGCATTCACGTCGAGGTCGAAGGTGCCGTCAATTTGCTGCAGTATCAGCTGATCGTCCTCATTGATGTAGAGGTCGAGCCACTGCGTGTTGTCGCTGATATATTCATACGCCCGCTGCGACGCGGCCTCGGAAGCGGCTGCGGCGGTGGCCGATGCGGATGCGGCGGCCTGCGCGGTTTCCGCAGCGGTCTTGGCGGACTGGGCGCGGTTCGCGCTGGCGGCGGCGGCGGTCGCGGATGATGCCGCCGAACCTGAGGAGCTCTGCGCGGATGTCGCGGCGGCCTGGGCCGCGTCCCTCGCGGCCTCTGCGGCAGTCACCACGCCGTCCACCGTGGAGGCGGCAGACTCCGCCCGCGTCGCGGACGCCGCTGCGGCCTCGGCGTATTCGCGGCAGAGGGTGGACACCACCGGACTAGGCTCCGTCTCGCCCTCGAACCCCAAGCGGTTCTGGATGGCGCAGGGGAACTGGATGAGCTTCGTGGGCAGGTCGATGGCGGCGGTGTTGTAGAGCTGCAATTCCGCGCCGCACTCGATGGACGGGCGCGTGCCGATGGCGGCCGCCAGCTCCTCGGTCTGCATGTGGCTCATGGGCACCACGATGCAGTCCGCGTCCTCGTCGATGTAGGGCGCGGTCGGATCGGCCACCACCAGCGGCGTGGTGGCCTCGTCGAAGTCCTGCGCGACCACGAGGTTAATGCTGTTGTAAAGCGCCTTGAGGTCTGTGGCGGGGATGAGGCCGCTTGCGCTGGAGCTGCCAGCCTCGAAGAGCCGGATTCGCAAGATTGCGGGCACGCCGCGCGCAAGCACTGGCGGCTTCTCCTGGCGGCGGTTGTCCGCGCTGACTGTCACGGCAAATGGAGTGTTCTTCAGCAGCCGGAGGGAAATCTCGTAGGTGTTGGTGGTCGGCATAATCGTATAATGAGGACAGGTTGTCTTCGCATTGGACAGCGGGATGTCCACCATATCTTAATCACGCGTTTTAGGCGGTGCAGGCAAGCGCCTGGCCGAAGTCCTACTCCGCGTCCTTCCTGAACTGGAGCCTCGGCGAGAGGTCATAGACGCATATCGGATACTTGGAACTCCTTATCGAGAAGGTCACCTGCGCCGTCGAATCCTCGCTGCCAATGTCGTCGGGAAGCGGCACCGTCGCCGGGGTCATCGAAATCACCCTCGACTGTGGGAAGGGCAGCGCGACCAGCTCACCGACCGGCATGAGAGACTCCAGCGCCGACCAGTTGTTTGTCCCGTCGCCGATCATCAGCGCCGACACCGCGCAGTCCTCGATGTCCGAAATGACCTCGTCGACCCGGTTCGGCGCGATGCCCGAAACCGCGGTGTGAAGATTAAGATACGCCGAGGTCTTCCAGGTCGTTGAGGACTTCTGGGTGCGTCCGCTCAGAGGCGTATAGGAGGACGTGACGCTCGTGTCGCGGTAGGTCGTGTAGGTCCCCTCGGCTGGGGTCGCCGCCAGCGCGGCCTCGAAGGCCTGGCTCCTCGTGGCCGGGTCGTCGAGCGTCGCGGAGAACGCCCCCGATGCGGTGCTGCAGTACTCGTAGTGGATCGTCCAGCCGCCTATCATGTCGTAGAGGAAGTCCACTGCGTGGTGAAGCGGCCGGAACCAGAACGCCTCGCGGAAGATTTCCTCGGCGGCGGGCAGCGTGCTGCCCGTCGGGGTGGCGATGCCCATCTTTCCGCAGAGCCAGTCGAGGTTCGCGAAGGACTGGTCGGTCCTCGCCTCTGTCAGCACCGCCTCTGCCCCGGAGTTCTCCGAGAGGCCGGTCGGGTCGGAAATCCGCCTCGCCGTCAGGTCGAAGAACGGCCTGTGAGACCCTCGAAATCCCACGCCGACTCTTATGTAGAACTGACCGAAGAGCAATGCCAAGGCCATCCCCGGGCTCTCCGGGGCCTCGTCCTCCAAATCGAATCCGACGAAGCCCGGATATGTCCTCGTGTTGTCGAGGATGAGCGAAATCCGCTCGTTGTAGGCGGCGTAGAGTGCCTCCACAGCGCTCCACGCCGGGACGCCCTGCGACACGCCGCCGTGCCAGCCGTAGTCCTCGAATCCCGCCATCAGACGCACCTCCCCGGCACCTCGAGGTTTCCGCCCATCCACCATTGCGAGAATGCCGTCCACTTGACCGCGCTCTCGCCCGTCGTCGCGTCCGTCACGGAGGATGCCTGGACGACCCCCAGCACCTTCTCCCAAGAGGTAAACGAGAAGGTCTCGACGGAACTCCCAGACAGAGAAACCGAGTAGGAATACGAGTGGTAGCCCGCGCCCGTCCACGTCACCGTGAGCTTGATGTAAAATATCCCTGTCGTTGATGCGGCGAAGGTGCTCTGCGGCACGGAAAGCCGCGAAGCACCGCAATGCACCTCGCCACTAGAGACTCTTATTGAGGACTGCGGAAGGTCGCCGAGGACGTTGATGGAAAATGGGCCGGTGTATTGGCCAGAGGAAATACCGCCTTCGCCGCCACCACCGCCGCCAGCTCCCAGCACCGCGTTGCACCAGACCAGGCCCGTGGACTGGTTGGTGTAGCTCAGCCTGACTGCCCCGTCCTCGGCGGAAACCAGATAGCCGTTCCCGTCAGGGTTGGCGTAGAGATGACTGGAGTCCGAAACGCTCACCAGCACCGGGACATGCCCGGATATAACCACGGGGCCAATCTCTCCGGGTTCAATTGGCTGCAATGCCACCCCGAGAATGCCGTTTCCGGAATAGACAAGGTCGTAGACGCTCCCGGAGAGGAAGTCCTCCTCGTTCTCGGCAGGAGTGATCCGAAGACCCTCCAACACGAGCGTCATGCCCATCTCGATTCGACTGCCCGTCTGGTTGCAGCCGAGCACGATGCACGGCGAATTGCTGCCCTGGTACGGCTTTCTCGTCTGGGACATTCCGTCCGAATCGACCAGCTCGGCGATGCGATTCCAGTCCATCGCGGAAATCCTCAGCGGCTCTCCAGGCGACACCCTTTTCATGACTCGTTCCTCCTAGTTGACTAGTTAAATCGGCAGATCGGCGAAGTCGGCGTATTTATACACTTGCGACACGGCGGCTCCCGCCACCGCCATCTGCTTGAGCTTCTGGCCACCCGTCAACGTCACCACGACAGGAACCTGCCGCACCGTCAGGGCCTCCCAGCCCTCCTTACTGACGGTGTACGGTCCGACGGGGATGCTGCTATCCCCGAAGGAAATCTGGAAATTGTAGGTCACGCGGATCCACCGGGTCGAACGGTCGCGCTCGCGGGTCTCGCCCAGGAACAGTACGCTGCCCTTCTCCCAGTCCTTCCAGCTGGCGTTGTTGACCTTGCCGCGCACGCCCGCGATGCGCTTGCGGACCGCCTTGGTCATCTCGCTCGACTTGTAATGCCGGGTGTAGGAGTAGGTGCCGGACGGCACCAGTATCGGGCATCCGTGCGCCTCGAGCGTGCCGTCGCTGCCCTGCTGGAGGTCGAGCAGCGGCGAAGTGTACATGTTCCCGTAGGAGCTGACCCTGCTCAGCTCCACCATCCTGGTCGCCTCGGTCGCACTGAAGCTGGCCGTGCTGACGTCCTTCGGCCGGGGGTCCTTGTCCTCGTCGGGATCCTGGCCTTCGTCGTCGTCGTCCTGGAAGGTCTTCATGTTGTACTCGTAGCGGGCCTCCACGCGGTAGTTCGTCGGCGTCCAGCGGTCGGTAACGGACAGCGACTCCAGCTGCATTCCGAGGAACGTCTGGAGGTTGTTGGCCTCTAGATACGACCTCAGCGCGGCGACGGCGGCGTTCTCGTCCGCCGCCGCGCCGAAGGACACGCGGTACGCCGCGGTGCAGGAGGTGGCGATCTGGTTCGATTCGGAGGTGGTGAGGTTGTTGCAGGCGGCGAGTTGCCTGATGGTCACGACTGGATCCGGCATTGTGCTGGTTCTCCTCTGTTAGGCAAAGGTGAGGTTCTGCCGCATGGCGTTGGCGTACTGGCGGAAGTCCCGGCCATTGGCGGCAAGCCCGCGAATGACCTCGGCGAGTTCGTTCTCGATGCGGCCGGTGCCGATGCCGTCCGCCTTCGCGGTCTCGAGCCTCCTGATGTTCTCCGTGAAGTTGTCGATGGATTTCTTCAGACGATCCATGCGGTCGCGGTCGGAAGTCCCGGAAGAGTAGTCGAAAGTTCCTCCCCTGATCTGTTCGAGCTGTGCCGCGAACCGCTGAAACGGCGTCGTCACCACGCCCAAGGCACCCCGCCAGCGGGCGGCGATGGCGTCGGCGTTGAAGGCCGCGGTGGGCTCGGTGTTCGCGGCGATGCGGCTTACGTCGTCGGCAATGTCTGGGAGGTAGCCGGTGGTCGCAGACTGGTCGAGCGGCTGGAGGTACTCGTCAAGTGCGGCGGTGCCTGCCGCGATCTCGGCCTTGAGCTCCTCAATCTGGACATCAAGACCGGCGATGTTCTGCCTCTCCAGTTCGCGGATCTTCTGGATCTTGTCCCAGATCTCCTTCGCCTTGGCTGCGAGCGCGTTGTCCCGCTCGGCGTCGATGTTCTCGTCGTTGAGGCCAATCTCCTTGAGCCGCTGCTCGAGCTTGTCCAAGCCCTCCTTCCATGCCTCGGCGAACGACGACTCCGGCGCGTACTCCTCGCTCGCGTCCCGGATCGCCGCCATCGCCTTTGCGCGGGCCTCGCCGATCGCCGTGATGCGCTTTGCATCGGCCTCGGCCATGTCGCGCTCGTAGTCTTCCTTGCCGTATCCCGGCAGGATGCGCTTGCTCCAGTAGTAGGCGACCTTGAACCCGTAGGTGACGTTCTCGCCGAGCTCGGTGAACCACAGCCCGAGCTCGGCAATGAACTTCTTCGCCAGACCGGCCACGGAGCCGAAGAAGTTTTTCAAGGACACCCACGAGGCCGAAAGCGCGGTGGTGATGGTGTAGCCGATGGCGACGCCGATTTTCTCCATGTCTCCCGCGAACCAGCTCCAAGAATGCTTCACCTGCGCCACGAACCACGTCCATCCCTCGTAGCACGCGTAGCACAGCAGCAGCCAGTCCTCCTGCACTTCGGCGACCAGCCCGTACCATCCTGCGGCGAAGTCCCGGAACACGCCCCGGAACGACAGTTTGGCCGACTTGGCGATGAGGCCGAAGCCGCGCTGGTATTCGCCGGACGCCAGGAGCCGCAGCCCCGCCGCGAATGCGCTCCTCACGGTCTCTCCGACCCTGTTCCACCCCGACGCCATGGCGGCCTGGGCAGACCTGGCCGAGGCGACGACGCCGTCCCATGCCATCATCGCCGCCAGCGCCAGCGCGAGCACGCCCGGCAGCGAAGCGGCGGCGGTCGCGGCGAAGCCGGCGAAGGAGGTCGAGAGCGCCGACGCGGCGACTCCCAGCAGCCTGAAGAAGCCGACCAGCGACTTCACGCCCCCGACCACGGCGTTGACGGCCAGTATCGGGGTGGCCAGCGCCTTGAACGCCAGGCCGGCGGCCTTGGCGGCAACGCCGAGCGCCAGCCATGCCGAAGCCAGGCCGGCGACCAGCCGGACGAGGTGCTGGTTGCGCTTCAGCCAGTCGGCGACCGTCCTGGCGTTGTTGTAGAGCCATCGCGTGAGGTCCCTGATGGTCGGGACGAACGCCCCGCCGATCAGCGCGGACGCGCGGCGGAAGACAAACAACAGCGTCGTCCAGGAATCGGTGACGGCGGCCGCGTCCTTGACCTCCTGGGAACTCCAGACGATGCCAAGGCGCTCGGCCTCGCTGACCAGCTCGCCGACATGCCCCGCGAGCGGCACAAGCATGGTGCCGGTCCTGCCGAAGAGCTCCATCGCCAGCCTAGACCGCTCGGCGGCATTCCGAACCAGCGCGAGCCGCGACAGGACCGACTCCAGCTGCGCCTGCGGCCGGTAGCGCAGGAAGTTCCTGGCGTCCAGACCGAGCTGGTACAGGGCGTCCCTGCCGGCAGAGGTATGGCTGGTCTTCGCGATCTGCCGGAGGGCCTTCTCGACGTCCTCGAGCGTGGCGCCGCTGCGCTGGGCGGCGTAGTCCATCGCCGAGAGCCAGGACGCGCTCGCGCCGGTCCTGGCCGCCATCTTGTCCAGGCGGTCGCCCTCGCGCATGAACTGCCGCACCCCCAGCGACAGCGCGCCGATCGCCGCGGTGGCCTGGAGGACCATCCGGGTGCCGAGCCTGCCCATGCTGTCGCCGAACGAGTTCAGGCGGTTGGCCAGCATGGTGAACGACTGACCGACGGACAGACCATTGGCGTTCTGCTGGAACTGCCGGAGCCTGCGCTGCGCGCGATTCATCGCGGTGTCGTACTGCGAGGTGTCGCTGGTGAGGGCGACATACGCGGAACCTGCCTTGATGCCGCTCGACGACCCGTTGCCTGACGATAGTGCCATCTTGCTTGCTTCCTATTTCTTCTCGAAAAATCCGTCCCGGTGCATCTGGCCGATGACCGTGTCCAGCGGCGGCGGCTCCCGGCGCGACTGCTCGAACGCGTTGAAGTCGGAGGGCTTCGCCTTCTCCGTCAGGAACGGGTTCGCGTTGTACGCCGCGGCCGCGACAACGCTGGCCAGATCCCACGCCGTCCTCTCGCGCCCGTCGCGCATCCAGACCAGCTCGCGGAGCGTCCGGCCGTCCGGCTCTACTCCGCAGACTCCGGCGCACTCGAAGCAGAGCCGCCAGAGATCTTCGGCGGTGAGCCGCTTCCGATGGCCTCTTCCGCCTTGCGGAACGCCTCCTCTGCCTCCCGCTCCGCCCGGTCCATGGCCAGCCTCATCAGCCTGGCCTGCTTCGTAGGGAAAAACTCGACCAGCGCGTCGGTGAACGCCTTCGACGCCGCGTCCAGCGCGTCGCCGAAAAGCCCCTCCCCGAACTGCTCGTCGGAAATCCCCATCATCTCGCACTGCGGCCGGTGGAGGACGTAGAGCACGTCCACCAGCAGGCACGGATCCTCGGAGAGCCTCTGCATGAGGTCTCCCGAAACGCACTCCATCAGATTGAGCTGGAGCGCCTCCTTCACCCGCTTCATTGAGGCGATGTTGATTACGCAGTCGAATTGCCTGCCGTTCGCGTTTTTCCAGATCATCGTGTCCTGTTCCTGTTGTTGTTTCTGTCCTGTTCCTGGTTGGTGGAAAGCGACGGGCGGGGCGGCGCGCGGGAACAAGACGAAGCGCGGGTCGCCCCAGGATCCCGTCAATGTACAATCGCGCATTTTACATCGCGGGACACGAAAAAAGGGGCGGGAGTGGAATCCCGCCCCTGGCCGTGCCATGCCGGTGGATGTCCGGGCTAAGAGGAGGTGCCGGTGGCGGTCAGCTCGGTCGGAGTGCGCAGGTCGGTGCAGACCGAGCAGGTGAACTCGTAGGTGGCGGCGTCCTTGACGGGCTGGCCGTCCTTGACGTCATTGATGGTCCAGTCCGCATCGATGCCGCGGCCGCTGACCGAGCACGCCGACATCGGGACCAGCGCGCCGGAATGCCAGGCGGAGAGCAGGCGCTCCAGAATGGCGTCGCGGTGGGTGGCGTCCTGGGTGTCGAAGTAGGTGAAGGTGAGCTCGCACTCCTTGCTTCCGGAGATGTTCGACCCCCAGTCGCCGGAGCCACGGTCGGAGACATCGATCTTCTCGCGCTGGTAGTTGATGTTGACGTCGCTGACGGCGGTGACGAGAGTGCCGGTGGAGCCGACGGCCTCTCCGGCGGTGGTGCCGATGCTGAGCTTGTCGACGGAGCCTGTGTGCTTGTAGTTGGGCATGGTTTTATCCCTCTTGGTTGGATGGATTAGGTGGAAGGGGAAAGTGACTATGACGATACCACGTTCTTCCAGAAGCCCGCCAGGCGGTCCCGCGACCGCTCTAGGGCGGGCCCCATGGTCGGTCTGCGCTGGAAGCTGACAATCTTCTCGTGCCGTTCCGCCGTGCTCTGGCGGTAGCCGGTCCAGCGGTAGGTCGTCCAGCGGACGACGCCCGGCGTGCCGAACTCGTGGATCGGCGCGATGCCGCGGTGGCCGCGGACGGGGCCGACGTAGGCGGTCAGGGATTCCTCGTCCACGGCAAATCGGAAGGAGTCCTTCCAGTGGCTGCCGTGCTGGAAGGGCGGTCTGCCGGGCTGGCTGGCCACCCACCTCTCGACCGTCTGCGCCCTGCCCCGGTCGTCGGTGAAGACGTGACGCTCGCGCCGCCGTCCCTCCTTGATGGAGTTCCTGGCGACGCGCCAGAGGTACGCCGCGCCGCTGCGCAGGCCCCGGATCCGCGCGGCGCGGATGCGCCGGGACCTCGAGTCGACCTCGCCGGTCCATTGCGCCGCGACCCTGAACGCCATGCCGAATCCGGCCATCACGCGCCTCCCCCCGGCTCCATCAGCAGGCAGTCGCCGACCTCGACGGTCAGGACGGCCGTGAACTGGCGGCGGCGGCGTACCAGCTGTGCGTCCAGGAAGGCGTTCTCGACGTCGGAGATCTCCGCGTCGCAGGGGAGGATGCCCGTGGAGAGCAGCGCGGCCGAGACCGACTCGGAGACGGCGACGCAGTCCTCGAGGGACTCGCCGTCGCCCAGGAGCCGGAGGATCCCGACCTCGTAGGTGTAGGCGGACTCGACCAGGCCGTTGCGCAGCTTGCCCTTCCGGCTGCCGACCGGGCAGACGACGGCGAGCGTCGTGCCGTCGATGTCGGAGACCTGGGCCTGCGGGGCCAGCGAGACCACCGCGCGGTCGACGTATGGCGCGACAAGCGCCGAGAGCGCGGCGGCCACTTCCATCAGGCGCGTCTTCGGCGCGCCGGACGGCTCGTGCGGGAACGGCACCGCGCGGGAGCCGAAACGCTCCTCGTGGACCGCGTTGATGACGGGCTGTTCGCTATCTGCCATCGTCGGACTCCTCCTCGGCGTGGATCCGCCATGAGGTCATGGACGCGCCGCGCCAGCGCCAGCACGGCTCGCCGTCCGGCGCGGAGACGAGGAACCGCCGGCCGCGCCAGACGATCTCGTCGCCCGGCTCGGGGCGCTCGATGCAGGGGATCGACGCGGCCTCCACCAGGAAGTCCTGCCGGAACACCCGCATGGAAAGCGAGCTGGCCAGGTCCTCCGTGCGGAAGATCGTCGCGCCGGCCTTGCAGGGCACGGAAGGGGCCACGACCACGCCGTCCCGGAGGTAGTCGAGCACCTCGTCGTAGCCGGTCGTGGCCTGCATCATGCGCCCTGCGTCGAACAGCCCCATCGTGCGCTATCTGTTGAGGAGGACGCGGACGGTCTCGCCGCTGGAGGCGGCGCTGACGGCCTTGCCGATTTTGGCCCCGGCGGAGGATGTGGTGGAGACCGCGCCGTCGGCGAAGTACACGTCGGCGCCGACGGTGACGGCGCCGCCTGCCACGAAGTCGTACTGGCCGGTGACCTGGAGCGCGCCGAGCTTGCCCGCCTCGATGGGGGCGTGGGCCACGCCGTAGAAGTTGTCGGCGATCTTTACCACGCCGCCGCATTCGACCGCGGTCGCGGGGGTGTAGTCGATGATGTCTTCTCGTTTGACGAAAACTGCCATGGTGGTTGACTCCTGAAGTGTTGTGTCCTATCTTGTCCATGGGGAGCGGCCGCTTGGCCGCCCCCCGGCGGTGTTGCCCTATGCCTTGTCGCCCTTGATGCCCGCCTTCGGGTCGGCGAACGCCACGCCGAAGGAGAACTTGGCGCGCCAGCGGACGCCGAACACGTCGAACTCGGCCGCGCTGGACTCGATGGTCGGGGCGGTCATGCCGTCCAGGAAGGCGACCTGGATGGTGGCTGCGATGTTCGGATCGGCCAGCAGGTAGTAGTCGTCGTCGCTGGTCAGGTACGCGGACGCCACCGGGCGGAACTTGTTGCGCCAGGGGTTGCCCGTCAGGTACTGCTTGCTTGCGGTGTTGTCGCGGATCTCGGCGTCGTTATAGAGCTTGAGAGCTTCGACCTCGAGGGCGGCGGGGACCAGCAGGATGGCGGGGTCGTAGCCCAGGATGTCGCCATTGGCGTCCTTCTGCTGGCGGAAGGCCTTGACCAGCTTCGCCAGGTTCGCGGCGTTGAGCTCGCCCGCGGAGGCCACGACGTTGCCGTTCGCGGACTTGTAGAAGTTGCTGTCGGCGTTGTAGATGCCCCAGAAGACCTTGTTCAGCTTCAGGGCGGCCTTGCGGCCGAAGCCAAACGCGCGGGTGTTGATAGCGCCCAGGTCGTCGTTGATGATGTCCATTTCATCAATTTGGAACATCTGGCCGTAGCGCTTCAGCTGGTTGCTGTAGCTGGACTCGGCGAGCTCGCCGTGGGGGATGATGGCCCCGTTGGGGACCTCCTCGAAGTCGCCCTTGGCGTTCAGGCTGTAGCTGGTGAAGGCCTTGTAGTCGCTGACGGACACGGTCTCGGCGATCTCGCGCCACGCGCCCTCGGCGTACTCGTAGCCGGCCTTGATGCGCTTGTTGACGGCGTTGCCCAGGATGCCGGGGAGATTGATGTTGCTGAAGCCGGCCTTGATGGCGTTGGAGGCCTCGCCGAGGTTGCCGTTGTGGATGTAGGAGCCGGTCCAGCCGGCGGCCTGCGCGGCCTCGGTGTAGAGCTGGCGGAGGCCCATGTGGCCCTTGTAGGTCTTCTGGGCGGCCTCGGCGGCGCGGGTGTCCTTCTGCTCGATGCCCATCGCCTGCTCGACTGCGCAGGCCAGGACGTCGGCCCTCGTGGGCTCGTCGTGCTTGACGGTGATTTGAGGCGCGGGGCGGGCGGACTGCTCGTCGAGCTTCGCCTGGAGCTTGGCGATGGTGTCCTCCATCGCGGTCAGTTTGGCGTTGATGTCTTCTTCTGCCATTGTGGTGTCCTCTTTTTTTGGGGTGGGTGTTGGTTCCATGGTGGTGGTGGATGCGGCGGTTGGTGCTTGGGATTCGGGGGCCATCAGGGAGGCCTTGATCTCCATGTGGGTGTCCTTGTCGGCGCCGATAGCGACCAGGGAGATCTCCCGGAGCTGCGACCTGGTGACCAGCATCGCGGGGCCCTCGACCTTCCGGCCGTTGACCGTCGCCGTCGCGCCTTCCTGTACGTACTCGTACTTGTCGTTGGAGCAGCCGATGGAGACCTGCCAGTCCCACTTCCTGCCCTGCTCGATCATCCGGGAGGCGAGGCGCTGCTGGTTGTCCAGCTCGCCGACGAAGGTGAGCCGCTCGCCGTCGTTCTTGACGGCAGCCTCGCCGAGCCGGGATTCCGGCTCGTACTCGTGGTTGTACATGATGGGGATCTGCTCGGCCAGCTCCATGCCCGCCAGGTCGATGTACACCGGCGTGTCCGACCACCACTGGCGGACCGGCCCGCCGGAGTAGGCCACGCCGGAGCAGCCGGTGGTGTCGTTGAGCAGGCTGCCGGCCAGGGAGTCGTCCGCGAAGGCGAGCGTCTTCGGCACTTTCTTCTCTTCTGCCATGAAATCTTCTTCCTACTGGTTGTCTTCGCCGTCCCCGGGGGACGGCTCGGCGGTGGGTTCGACGGGCGGGTTGGCCAGGGTGAATCCGAACTCCCTGGCCAGTTCGCGGTTGTATTTCTCGCGCTCGTAGTTTTGGCGCATGACGACCTCCCAGTCCTTCCCGCGCTCCTCGCAGATGCTCTGGAAGGTGGAGGTTCCGGTCTCGAGGCGGACCTTCTCGGCGTTCGCCTCCTGGAGCGGGTTGATGTAGCCGCGCGACTCCCAGAACCAGAAGTGCTCGGGCGCGGGCTGGTTGGGGTAGGCCTCGCGGATGAAGGCCGCGAACAGCTTCTCCAGCACGGCGGACTGGATCCGCTGGCGCTCCACCCCGATCCCCTTGTCGTACGACTGGAGGTCGAGGCGGCCGCTGGAGTAGTTCGCGTCGCTCGAGTCGCCCAGGACGATGATCTTCGGCGCCAGGAGGCACCGGCCGACCTCGCCCTTGACCTGGAGCGCGAAGGAGTTCTGGCTGTCGGTCGGCGACGCGGTCTGGAACTGCTTGCTCTTGAAGCCGGAAGGGAGGGTGATCCACGACCTGGCGGGCAGGTCGAACGGCGAGAACGGCGGGTCGGCGATGCTGTCCGGATCGATGACGCTCACGTCCGGCTCGAGGACGCCCGCCACGCACGACGAGATCTCGAGCTTGTTGAGCGTGGCGATGGTGTACGCCCGCAGCATGGCGATGGACGGCAGCGCGGGGGCGATCTCCGACACGCCGCGGAACTGCTCGGGCATCTCCTTCCGGAAAAGGTGACACATGAACGGCTCCATGACGGTGTAGAAGCCGTCGGGCACCGCCAGCGACTTGGCGACCTGGTAGGACACCGGCTCGAGGAACCGGTCCAGCCGGATGCCGTCGGCGTCGTACTCGGAGGCGGCGTCGTTGCCCTGGACGCGGTCGGAGTCGATGAGCAGCGGAAACAGCTTGACGGGGTGGCCGAGGCCCGGCCGGGTGGTGATCTGGCAGAAGGCCTCGCCGTCGCGGGACTTGGTGATGCATATCGTCCGCAGCAGCTCGGTGAGCTTCACGGCGGCGGCCCATTCGTCCCACAGCGTCTCCAGGTCGGGGTGCCCCGGCATCTGGAGGCGCGGCCCGGTCGATACGATGTCGCTGGCCACCTGGAGGATGAGCCCGTAGAGCCAGGCGACGTTCTGGCACTCGTAGCGCGCGCGGCTCTTGAGCGTCCGGCGCGTG
>Ga0326512_10000561_pt1 | contig 32679 bp, 52 predicted proteins | sample 1_2617_0518_D_FD_203652 | JGI IMG/M metagenome (GOLD analysis project Ga0326512, IMG submission 203652) | Bovine rumen microbial communities from UC Davis, California, United States - 1_2617_0518 | ecosystem: Host-associated > Mammals > Digestive system > Stomach > Rumen | place: USA... | reverse complement strand
GAAGTCTCTGGTGAACTTCATAAACACATACCTGATGGATTCACTGTTTGATTCGCCGCCGTCTCCAAATATGTGCAAGGCGATTGCTGAGATGTTCCACTGCCTTACTGATTCGCGTCCATACAACATTGAGCTGCCGCGTGGATGTGGAAAGACTACTGTGTCTGAGGCTATGCTGCTCTACTTGCTCGTGTATGGAATAAGGAAGTTCTGCGTTATTGTAAGCGCGAACTAGAGATAGGCGCAGAACATCCTGAAGGACATATACCGCGTCATCAGCGAGAAAGGTTCTGTGTTCGTCCAGGACTTTCCAGATGTCTGCCTTCCGTTTATTTCGTGCAATGGCTTTACGCGCCGTGTCCAGAAATACAGGGGTTATGTAATAGACATGGAACGCAACACGACCTCAATAAAGTTCCCGCGGATAATACGAGACGGCGAGGAGGTTCCGACTTCAGGCTCTGTCATTACGGCGCGTGGCATAACATCAGGTCTGCGTGGCATGAAGGTGGGTAGGCTGCGTCCTGACATCTGCCTTCTTGACGACATCCAGACGGCAGAGAGCGCGTCCAATCCAGAGCAGGTACTGAAGCTGCTTGACCTGATAAAGAAGGACATAATGAACCTGTCGTCAAAGGGAAAGCTGGCTGTGCTGATGACTTCCACGCCGTTGTTGGCAGAAGACCTGTGTGAGAAGATTGAGAACGACATAGCCTGGAAGACGACGAAATACCCAGCAATCATAAAGTGGCCGAAGGACATGGTGGAGAACCCAGACGACGGACTCTGGGCGCGTTACTTCAAGATGTACGACACTGAGCTTGCTGACGACTAGACCCACGAGGGAAGTCTGAACTACTACAAGGAGAACAGAAAGAAGATGGACGAGGGAGCCGAACTATTTGCGCCAGAACGATTCAAGCCAGAGGACGGACACATATCAGGGCTTCAGGCGCTGCTGGAGAAGAGGCACACGATAGGCGATGCGGCATTCCAAGCAGAGATGCAAATGAAGCCACAGAAGTTCTCGTTCAAGCTGGAGATAAAGCCACGCGACGTTCTGGAGAAAGTTGTGAACGTGCCACAGCTCGTTGTTCCAGACGGCTATGTGTTCGTCGCCGCTTCTACTGACTTGAACTTGTCCTACGCGATGACGACAACGATTGTGGGGTTCAAGCCTGACATGACTGCGCACGTGATACACTACTTCTTCACGCGCTGCTCCGTGGATTCCAAGATGCCAACCGCGCAATACAACGAGGCGATATACGACTTGCTGACAGGACTTGGGAAGGAGATAGCCGCGCTGGGTCTTCCAATAGACGGCTGGGGCATAGACGCTGGTGGCTTGCCATTTGACGCCGTGACGATGTTTGCGAAGAACGCCACGCAGCTCGTCGGCATACCAGCCTGCGCGTGTATCGGTCGTGCTGCCCATATCTTCAACCCATTCGTCAGAACCAAGCTGAGGGAGGCAGTGAACAGGACAGTGCTATGTGGCGACGCGCAGGAGCATGTAAAGGCTGGTGCTGGAAAGAAGTACATGTTCTGGGATTCCGACTTCTTCAGAGAGACCGTCCAGAAGGCTCTACTGTCCAAGATAGGTCTGCCTGGCTCCCTGACTTTGTTCAAGGGCGACGCAGACGAGCATTCCGACTACGCAATGCAGGTCACGAACGAACGCCTACTGATGATACAGCACAAGAAGGACGGACGAGACCTCTACTCCTGGAAGAGCAAGGAGCCGCACGACATCCTGGACTCCACAGCATAGGCGTTCGCAATAGCCGCTTCACAAGGCATTAGTGGGTAGAACGTGGCACACAGGCTGTTTCCGATGGGGGCAGTAAGGCGAAAGATAAAGCCACGTGTGAAAATTATTTAACAAGGGGAGTGAGAGTAGAAGCTATGACAATCGAACAGAAACGCAAGATTCTACAGCGCATAGTGGTTGTAGAGAACGACATTGAGACGCTGAGGAACGCAAGGACTGAGATAGCTGCCAATGGCTACGCTTCAGCGACCCTTGCTTCTGGTGGTGGATCTCGTTCGTACACACGCCTTGACATATCCAAGCTTACAGAAGCCATATCCGCTCTGACCAGCGAACTGACGAAGCTCAAGGCGTTGCTGAACGAAAACATAAGCGGACAGGGAATATGGAAAAACGTCCTTGTCGTCTATGATTTGTGAGGGAGAAGAAAATGGGCTGGTTCAACTTCAAGAAGAAAGCACCTAACTGGAACGACCTGAGCCACGAACAGAAGCTCAGAGTGACGAGCAGACTGGCAAACATAATCAACGCCCAGTTCTTCGGACCCAAGTACAAGCTGGTTGATGGCACTGACGTCCTGTAGAGGGAGCGTGGTCTGCCTGAAGTGGGTGGCGAGGACATGATTCTGAACGCCTACGGCAGGGGGAAGATGCTTGACCTTGCGAGGAACGCCACCAGAAACTCGTCCACGTTCGCTGGCATACTGAAGCAGTTTGACCTGAACGCGATTGGGACTAAGGGCGGCAAGGCTATATTCGACTTTGACAACTCCGACAAGATAAAGGACGAGTTCAAGAAATGGACGAGGGACGCTGACTTCTTTGACGGCCTCTCGTTCAACACTGTTCTGAAACTTATCCTCAAGACCTACATCCTGGGTGGCGACATGGTGCTGCTCTTTGACGATGGGCTGATTGAGGATTCAGGAAAGCTGGTGATTTATGAACCTGATGAAATTGGAAACACGACTCCTGCTGCTCTGGCTTCGCATTATGGCAAGTCCGCTCGTCAGTCGCTGGGGAGAGTCTATAATGGCAATGGCCGCTTTATTGGCGCAGTCGTAAGCAGGAGCCAGAGGGGTCAGGTGGAGTTCGACCCAAAGCAGTCGTACTTCCTCCACAGAGACCCAGACGCGCCCATGTTCGATTCCTTCTGGATGATGCCACGCAACGTTTTCCGCGTGGCTCAGGGACGTGGTGTGTCTCCGATGTCCACTTCGCTTGCGACGATACTTGACCTTGAAGACCTCTGCGGCTACGAACTTGCTGCGGCGAAGAAGAACTCATAGACGCTGGCGCAGGTGCTTCAGGATAGTTCTGACACCAACGAGAACGTCACGCTGCCTTCTGTGTTCGACAAGGACACTGACTTCTCGCAGATGACCGACGAGGAAATTGAGCAGGCGGCGAAGGCTGAAGTCTCGTCGCAGGTTCAGACGATTTCGCTTGAGCGGGTAAATGCCGCAGGCTGCATATACTAGGTGATGCCTGAGAACTACAGGATGGAGCTGCTTGACACGAAGCATCCGAACGACTCGATGCCAGACTTCATCAACTGGCTTGCGACGAAGAGCGCAGCACCTTTCGGCCTCTCTGAGCAGTTCGCAACGTTCATGCCGAAGGGAGCCGACTTCCGCGCAAACCAGCTATTCTCCGCCCGCTCTTTTGAGGAGGCGCAGAAGTTCCTGGAGGGCATAGCTGACTGGGTTCTCTACCGCTGGGCAGTCTGGGCGAACAAGAAAGGCAAGATTGCGCGGACACCAGACACATTCATCCAGTACGTCGCATGGAGCTGGCCGAAGATGGACGAGATTGACGAACTCCAGCACCAGAACGCCGTGGAGAAGAAGTTGAAGAACATGGTCGGCAGCTACAAGGAGGAACTCGGACCTGACTGGAAGGAGAAGCTGACGACGATTAAGGACGAGATAAACTGGTTCAAGGAGAATGGACTTCCGCACCCAGCCTACGAAATGCTTTCAGGTGGCGAGAGGACAGGCGCAGACACAGAAGTTTCGCAAGAAGAAGTTGAAGAGGTAGATGAACAATGAAGGTATTTAAGCTGAACATAGACACGGCAAAGCCAATTCGCCAAGTCGTGACAATTCCAGTTGACACGCAGAAGTATGGATTGGCAGTGAAGGCGACAGCAGATGGGCGTCAGATTGCGAGTCCATTTTGCTCAATCATAGACAACGGAACGACACTCTCGGCAACAAAGACACTTGATGATGGTTCGTTCCTTTTCGAGATGATCGCTAATGCTGGCGATGGCACAAGAGAAGCAATGGTGTATGTCATAAACACTGACGAGCTTTCAGCTTATCAGTGGGATGGATATTCGCGGTTTTATTAGACACACGATGATGATGTAAACAATACCGACTTGGGAACAATTGTACTCTAGGCGGCTTTTTGGTATACGAAGAAAGGTACTGGAACTGGTGACATCCCAGCAGAATACTTTGCTGATGATGAATTGATTACATTCACCGCAGACACTCGCATTGGTTAGAAGGTGACTAAAAAGGTCGGGCACAAGGTTACAACCGTTTGGGAGGATAGGTTTGTTGTTCCCGCTGGCAAATACTATCCACGCGAACTTGACCGCGCAGTTTGTGGTGGCAGTGTAGGACTTCCAGCAAACTGCAAGGTGAAGGTTGTTCTTAGACCTTCCACCAAGGCAAGTCCAGCGACAGTCCTTGACGAGCCAGCTTCAAGTGTGACGATTGACGGAGTTGACTATGTTCCAACACACATCACAGTTGACGGAACAGAGTATGTGGTTCTTGCCGCAACTCCAAACGAGACGACAACAGAGCCAACCGAAGAACCAACAAACGAGGATAACCCATGAAGAAATTTCTAATAGCTGGAAGCATAGTTGACACAGACGCAGACCGCTTTACCTTTGAGGATGTGACTCCAACATAGGTCAACGCGGCATTGAACAAGTTGGAGAAGGACGAAGACTTTGAGATTGAGATCACTTCATATGGTGGTTCAGTCACCGCAGGGTTGGCAATATGCAACCTTCTCAAGCAAGCAAGCGCGAACGGACACAAGACGACCGCGCATGTAATTGGAATTGCCGCTTCTATGGCGTCCGCTATCGCGTGTGCTTGCGACGAGTTGAAGATTGACGCAAACGCATTTCTGATGGTTCACAACCCTTGGACTATGGCACTTGGCAACGCGATTGACTTGCGCAAGGAAGCCGAGGTTCTTGACCAGTATCGTGACGCGCTTCTTGCAATCTACCGCACGAAGTTCGACACCAGCGACGAAGTGATAAAGAAGATGCTTGACGACGAGACTTGGATTGTCGGCGAATCTGCTTCTTTCTTCGAGCTGAAATGCGAAGTCATACCAACCGCAGAGCCATTGAGGGCCGCGGCGTTTGCGAAGGATATGCCGAAGTTCATGCACACGCCAAATGCACTGAGGAAAATCCTGAAGGAGAAGGAAGCGAAGGAACGCGCAGATTTAACAAACAACACTTCTATTGAGGAATCGAATATGGAAAACAAGGAAGAGACAAAGACCGTCGAGCAATAGGTTCAGGAGCAAGTAGAGAAGACCGAGGTTGAACAGACCCCAGTTGAAACTCCTGTTGAAACTCCTGTTGAAGACACCAAGGTTGAAGACAAGAAGACCGAGGAAGCGCAACCAGTAGAGGAAGAAATGGTTGCAAAGGCCGAAGTAGACAAGCGCGTGTCTGGAATGCAAAGCGCAATGGCAAAGCAGATGGACGCGATGAAGAAGGACTACGAGGCGAAGATAGCAGATTTCGAGGTTCAGATAAAGGCGAAGGACGAGGAACTTGCAAAGGTGAAGGCCGATGCAACCAGCCTTAAAGATAGCCTTGACGCTGCCAATGGAGAATTGTCCAGGTTGACATCCGCTCTTGAGGAAAAGACAAACGCACTTGCCACTCTGAACGCAGGTGTAAACACGCCCAACGAGATTGACACCAAGGAATGGAAGAAGCTCAAGGGCAAGGAGTTCTTTGCTTGGTATGCAAAGAATCACTAAACAACAAAAACTAATAGAGGAAACAAAAAAATGGCATTCTCAGATTTGGCTCTTAAAGCCGCAAGCGAATCGGCGATAATCGCCGCTCACAAGAACCTCGCGAAGCTCTCTTTGTTCGCAAAGAACTTCAGCGAGTTGCAGGGCGTCCCTGGCAAGACCATCGCCGTCCCCGTCTACAACCTCTCCGCCGCAGCTGCGTTTGACGCTTCTACGAACAACTATGCTACTGGCGTGAACGAGATTGGAGGCGAACTAATCACACTCGACCAGCACCTCGTAAAGTCTGTGTCCATCACGGATGTTGAGGAAGCTGAGACTGGTATCCGCTGGGTCTCCGACACGGCTGGCGCACTCGCTGACACTCTCACGCGCGGCGTCAATGACTATGTGTTCGGACTCATCAACAGCACCAATGTCCAGCTGACCGCCGACACGCCTACCACGAAGGCTATGTGTGCTGGTCTCTATGCAGTCGCCGAGGAAAACGACATTCCAGTTGATCGTTGCATTGTGGCTCTCAAGCCTACGCAGTTCGCTGGCGTCCTTTCCGCTCTCGACTACAATGTTTATGGAAACACCGAGGCGATTCAGAACGGCGTTGTCCCAGGTCTCTATGGCTTCAAGGGATTCGTCTGCGCTCCAAACCTCGTCGATGGCGTGAATGGCGCGATCATCATGGACACCGCTGTTGGTGTTGCTGGCCGCTATCTCGCTCCTGGCACGGAGGGCGCGTATCCTCAGGCTTGGTCTGCAACCGACGAGTCTGGCTTCACGCTTGGCTACCGCAGGTTCATGGATCTCGCTACGGGCTCCAACAAGTTCGCTGCTGATGTTCTCTTTGGCGCGAAGCTGCTTCAGGCTAACAAGATTGTCCGCTTGGTCTAATCTTGGCAACAGAGAGCAACGCGACCTCAAGCGCGTTGTGGATGATGAAGAAAACAGAAGAAGAAAACAGAAGAATACTGGCGGAGAGGTTGAGGCAACTCTCCGCCTTTATTATTTAACAATTGAGGTGTGAGTGATGGCAAATTCACCTTGGAACAACAATGACTTGGCCTTTGCGCCAATGTTCTCAGAGGAGGCAACATTCGTGTTGAACTCCAATTCGCAGTTGAGTGGAACCGTGGAATGTTGCGCGTTCCCAATTGAGGATGTTGACCCATTTGCAGAGGGCGACAACATATCAGACATTCGCGCCGTAAATTTGCTTGTGAAGAAGTCCGATTGGAGTCTTTCTGACAAGCCTTGTGTTGGCGACAAGTTCGACATTGGAGACGGCGAGAAGTACAAGGTCTATTCCGTTGTTCCTGAGCAGAGTTGGTGGAAGTTGGTTGGGAGGAGCTACTGATGGTTATTGAACGCATACTTGAAGACGCAGTCATATCGGCTTTGAGCGCATTGGATGGACTTGACGGCGCGCAGATTGTTGGTTCAAGGAGTGTTGCGCCACAGGGTCAGACGAAGGAAGAGGAAGACCAAGCATCCAGCATTGTCGCGGTTGCTTGTGGATTCAGGCAGAACGACGCATTCTCGCTCACGCCAATAACAATGTCGATGTCAATCTCCATAATGACAAGGGCTGAACTTGACCCAACATCATAGAAACACGACGAGATTGTAGAGGCTGTTGCTGACCTTCTTTCGCGCTGGCACAAGTATGGAAACGAGATGCAGGAGGCTTTGAGCAACGAGAAGTTCCTTGCTGGAGAATTGAGGATGGATGGTGGTTCAGCGCGAATATACGATTCAACCACAGCCACTTGGAGCGAGACAATCAGCTTCTCCATACGTGGCGCAGAGAAGTTTCTTGACTACTCGAAGATATTGTTGTGGAAGACTGATGGCGAGATGGTTGAAGTTGACGCGCCAGCTGTTGTCACAAGCACAACGATTGAGCAAGCTCTATATCCAAGCCCAAGAAACACCATTGCAAAGGCACACATACCTGACAGCGTGACGAACATCAGCTATGGCACGTTCTTTGGTTGCGAATACATGACAAGCATATACATCGGCAAGAATGTCACCAAACTTGGCGGCGATTTGTTCTTCAACTGCTCAACCCTTCAGACATTGACCATACCATAGACAGTGACAAGCATTGGCGATGCGGCTTTCTTCAACTGCTCGTCGCTTACTGATGTGACATTCAAGGGGAAGACATTGCAACAAGTAAGAGCGATGAATGGATATCCTTGGGGAATATCGAACACAAGCATCATTCACGCAGAGGGATGATTTAACAATTGGATTTAATTTAGAAAGAACTACTAACCAAAAGAGGAAACTACAATGGCACTAAAAACTAAAACAGACTACTACGGACTTGCGTCGAGTGGATGGGAAGTCTCTGACACATCCGAGAACCGCGAAGTTGGATATATGGCAGAGGCACAAGGCCCAGATGGGTTCTTGGTTGCCATTGACGCAGACGGAGAGATTGTTGCTCCTGAAGTAAACTATGTGGCGACGAGCAACGCGACACTTGCATCTGTCGTGCTTGGCTCCGTGAAGACGATACTTGGAAAGACAGTCGCACTTGGTGGAATCACAATCAACACTTCCGCTGGCGCCGCTCCAACTATGACGGCAACTGGTTCGCAGATTGAAGATGGTGGTTCCGCGCACTGCACTTGCACACTTGGCGGCGTATCTGTTTCTTCTCTCTACCACGCGCAGGACTTTGGACTTTTTACTGTGAGCAATGGACAGTTGACGCAGAGCACCTTGACGATCACAGGCGATGTTGCGACGACAAGAGTTGATGGCGTGATAAAGTCGTCTGACCTTGTTGGTGGCTCTATTGAAGTTACTGGAACAATCATCGGCGTGACTGACGCTGGCGCACTTGCCACTCCGACTGTGACGCTCAACACGCCTTCTGGCAACGTCCTCTCTGGCGTATTGACGCAGCCACTTTCTGAGACGAATCCGAACGGCGAGTTCCCAACCTACAGCTTCACTGGACGCTGGGCGTTGAAGGCTGACTCTGGTTCGTAATGCTCGTGGAGAAGCGAAGTCAGACAACCATCACTGTCTGACTTTTGGTATTTCTGAATGCTATGCAGTGTGATGGCTGCATGGCATTTCTTTTTTCTGAAAACTTTAACAAGGGGCTTTAAATTAGATGGACATTGAACTTTCATTGACTACGCCAGATGGAAAACCAGCAGAGGCTCTTGCTCAGATTATAGAAGCCAGACGCAGGGAACTGGGAGAAACGACAAAGCAAAGCTGTGTCGCTGTGGCTTCCAACATCCTCCGCTCTCTACGCGCTCAGACGAAGGTGGCGAAGGAAGGTCAGATGGACATTTCAGTGACGATGGCTGACGACAAGTACTACCCCTCGTTTCGCAGGGACAAGGGGTCGAAGGGAAAGAACGTATCTAAGCGCGTTCTGAGGCAAGGTAAAGACGGCCCTGTGATTACGCCAGAGAAGGTTGTCTGGGCTACTGGGAAATACGTCAGGGGTCAGGTCGTCCATTCCTTCGACGTGGTGGACAAGGTGTCTACTGAAAAGGTGATAAAGTACATCATCGTGACTGGCTCTGCGAAAGAGGCGACGAGACTTGCGAAGCAGCTACACAAGAGCAGAGTGAAGAAGCACAAGTATCTGGCTCGTCACGCGATTGGTCTGGCAATGAAAGCCATCTACGACAAGGGAGGCGCGAACGACAACGTGAATCAGAGGGTCGGTCAGATTGCTAGGGATAACGTAGAGACTTCTGTGAAGGATTCTGGATTCAACGAGGGAGAGGTTACAGTCCACGTACACGACAAACTTGACTATGCCGCGCTTGCCCTTCAGAATGGGGAGTCGTCTGTGAACCTTGCCATACAGAACGCAGTGAACAAGATATTCGGAATGATAAAGCAAAGGCTGAAGCAGAATGGTGGAAGCATCGACGAGTCCTTGAAGATGAGTGTAGAGGAATTGAACAGAGGTGGCTTGGTATGACATCTAAACTTGCAAAACAGCAGATTGAGCAATGGTGGCGAGAAGGTCTGAAGCCAACTGTGGAAGACATCGTTCTCGTCAACAACCTCGGTCTTCAGGTGGAGCGCGGAAGCGACATGTTCAACTTCTCTGCTTGTCCAAGGGCGGCGTTTCTTGGCGACAACATCCTCTGGGAACCGACATTGAAGAAGAGGATGTGGATTGACGCCGCAACACAAGTGGTTGACGCAGAATCAATGGAAAGCAAGATATATGTTCTCGCATACGCGCTTGCAACGCCAAACGACGAGCTTGCCCCACTGACGAAGACGAGCAAGTTGAAGAAGGACATTGTGAAGTTCCGTGACGAAGTTCTTGTGGACTTCACCGACACGCAGATAGTTGCGGCGATAGACTGGTGCTTGAATGGAATAAAGCCAGACCTCGAAGTGAAGGAACTGAAGCAAGTTGTGGATGTTCCAGACGAAGATGGACAGGCATCTTCAATCGCAAAGCAACTTCTACTTGAGGCAATATCAGACGGGATGTCCGACAAGGTTCAGGACTATGCCCTTCTTGACGACTTGAAGAACATGATAGTTGTAGCCGCGATGTACAAGGGGGTTGATGTATTGAAAAACGAACACACGAAGAACGCTGGAAGGTTCTATGTCGCGTGTGGAAAGATTCACACAAGACTTCTGGAGGAAAAGGAAAATGGCAAAGGCTGATTTAGTTGTTAATATTGGAACGAAGTACAATGGCGAGGCGTTGAAGAAACTCAATGCTGGCATACGAGACTCCGCGAAGGTTGCAAAGAGCGCAGGACAGGCTCTTGGAAGCATTACGAGCGAACTCGGGGAAATGGGTGGCGCAGCAGGAAAGGCGGCTGGCGCAGTGTCTGGCTTGATGAGCGCGATGATGGCTGGTGGGCCAGTGGCAATCGCAATTGGCGCGATAACCACGGCGATTGGGTTTGTCGTCAAGGCGTTCAAGGACGCGAAGGAAGCCGCGAAGGAAGCCGCTCAGACAATGAGAGAGTCCTTCTCCAGCGCGATAGACGGCATTGAGACAAGGTTGAATGGCTTGCAGTCAATGTTCGCAAGTCTTAAGAAGTGGAAGTCGGAAGCCATAGAGAACACAAGACAAAGCTTTGACCTCGACACAAGAGAGGAGAAAGCCAATCTCGACATCAAGTACCAAAAAGACAGGGAGGGAATGACCAACCAATACGACAAGGCGAGAAGCAAGGCTGAACAAGCATACAACCAAGGATTGCTGGACACCAACATCAGGGGGAACAAGACACAGGCAAACCGACTCAAGATAGAAGAATAGGCAGGTGACTTGAGGAACGAGATTGACGCGATGAGGTCTGAGATAGCCGACATGGAACACGCCGCAGCTCAGCAATTCGTGTCTACTGTAGATGCTGGTGTTGCGAAGGAATACAAGACCCTTCAGGAGAACTTGAAGAGGGCGCAGGAAGAAGTCCTGAAGAATGGCAAGGACGCCGTGGCGAGGAAGGAGACGCAAACAATAACCACTGGAACATCAAGTTCTGGTGCTGTGATGACAAAGCAAGTCGAAGTCTCCTACACATACGCACAAGAGATGGAATCTGCGGCGAAGATGCTCAACGAGTTCAAGAAGAAGAACGAGGAATCTCTGAAAGGTCTCGAATCGTACAACAAGACTGTGGAGAAAATAGACGGCGCAAAGAAGAAGGTGATTGAGAAGGAGAACGAATACGGTGACATTATGGCAAAATTGGAACTTGCCGTAGACGAGGAAGCCATAGTTGCCAAGGAACTCGAAGCGCAAAGAAAGAAGCTGGAAGAGACCTACAAGGAACAGATAGATGCAATAGACAAGCAGGAGAAGGCAGAGAAGGAAGCGAAGGAGAAGTTGACGAAGGCTGAGCAAGAGCGGGCGCAAAAGGAGGAGGAAGCAAAGCAGAAAACAGAGAAGCGCAACGAGATTCTTGACAAGATTGACAAGAGGGAAGAGGAATATTCCAAGGAAGTCGGGAACCTGAAGGACAAGAGCAAGACGCTCGCGCAGAAGCAACAGGAACTTGCAATAGCGTTGAAAAAGGCAGAGGACGCCGCAAAGGACATGAAGGCTGGATTCGACGCCGCTGGAGCTGTCGCACAGGCTATGGGTCAGAACAATCCTTGGCAGGGAGCGCAAAACGCACAAGGCGGCGTAAACCAGTGGATTGGACAAAACAACGCAAACGCAGCTGCCGCGAAGAAGGAAGTTGGGCGCATTGGAAGGAACATTGAGCAAGCGCAAGGACAACAGGCGCGACTTGCTGGAAGGATATTCGACAAGAATGGAAATGTCCGTGGTAGTGCAAACATCATGGATATCGGAAGGTTCTCGGACATCACAGACTTCCTTGGTGGCAAGGGCATCACCGACGAGCAGAAAAATGGACTTCAAGCGCAAGCGGACAAGCTTCGCAAGAGGTTGTACGACAGCAAAGGGAACTTGAAGAAGAGCGTGAATCCAATGTCACGCGATGTCCAGCAACTTGAAAAGGTAGAGGGTCTGCTTGGCAAGTTCAAGCAACTTGAGGATGTGAAAAAGCTGAAAGAGGACAAGGACAAACTTGACAAGCAGAAGGCAGACTTGGAAAAACAAGCCAACGAAGCGCAAATAAACATGGCAAGAGACATAAAGAATCTCAGGACTGAACTCAAGAACCTGTCAATGTAAAGCGAGGAACTGACAATGGGACTATTGACATCATACGGAAGCAACAACAGAGTGGTCTTCAACGACAAGGTTGTGACTTACTCGAAGCAGAGAATATACGGCACTTGGACATTCAGGCCAGCGTTGAACATTGAGCAGACCTACTATTGGGTGTGGGAGTATCACCGCTATTGCTCGAAGTCCTATATGTATGTGGGCATGGACTTGGCGACAGCCCAAAGTTGCGCAGAGGCGATGATAACGAAGTACACGCGAAACACGAAGGTGTCTGACTGGCAAGCTGAAGGTCAAAACGCTGGCACATTCCAAGATGTAGATGGTGGAACTGTTTGCATGGCTGACATAAGCATACAACAGCAAGTCGGACACATGTATAGTGTTGTCGTGAATGTAAGAGAGGATGATGTGAAGTTGCGTACATTCTCCACGACACCTTCTTTGCTGTTCACGACCGAAAACCAGAGGGACTACGACACCAACTGATTGATTGAGGTGACACAATGGCAAGACCACAGACATTGCAAGAACTGAGACACGGAAAGTTGCTCACGAAAGACAACTTCCCATAGTTCGTCGATACATTCAACTACGCAGTGAAGAGACTTGAAAACCTGAAAGGCGATGCGGATGTAAGACCAAATGGTGGATGGGTGACAGTTGACAATTCAGACCCAGAGCATCCCGTGATTAGGTTGCGCAACACTCCTTCTGCCGCTGGGGGTGGTGGAAGCCAAGAATACAAAGAGCCTTGGACACTGGACTTCACTGAGGATACGATATACAGCCCCACATTCCAGATTGGCACATACAGAGACGAGGCTGACATTTCCGACATCTCCATCTCTGCTTGGGTTATGTCGCAATCCACCAAGCATCTCTATTGCGTGATGGACATTGCGAACCTCTCGGCGTATGCTTCAGAGACAGAGCGCAACGACTGGAACCATGTGTCCATTGAAGTCGCCACATTGTCAGCACTCTCTGTTGACACTGGCGAAGTTGACCCTGAGACTGGAGAACCTGTTGTGGACTACCAGAACTGGTTGCTCTACAAAAATCGCTATCCAATTGCGCCAGTGTGGGAGTCATATTACAACTGAGGCATAGTTGATGAATACACTCTACAACGATTGGCTTTCCTGCATGAATGGCGGTGTTCGTCCAGTATTGAGCACCGACACGACAAGTTGCTTCTACCATTTGATGGATTCTACATACTACATGGCGTTTGCGCCCATGCTTGTTGAATTGCGCGGAAGTGATGTAGAGCAAGGCGGACACGAATACTACCAGCCACTTGAAGATCACATCTACCTCTACAGACCGCACCTTGACTATGACACGGACTTGACTTGGTGGCGCAACGACTATGGATGGCTGGAGCTGAACCAAGTGATGTCGTATGCCGACTATTGCCTGTCTGCTGGCGCAACTGACACCCTTCAGCAGATTCTACTTGACGACATTCAGATTTGGCGTGGAGGTGGATTGCCCAACGACTACTACACATTGCCTGACGAGGATTGCCCGATGAACCAGCAATGGCTTCCACAGGCGATGAGGTTTGGAACGAAGTACACAGAGTTGTCTTCTCTACAAGGAACTGACATGCAACCTTGGTGGAGCACACCGAACAACAAAAAGTATTTTGGCGATCCTTCATTTGATGGACTTCGCTATACTGTGTTCAACGGGCCGTATCTACCAAGCAAGATTAACCACAAGTGGTATGACGCATCTTGGAGGACGTTGTGCAAGCTCGTAAACACTCCTACTATTGCGATTGGTGGCTCTCAGAAAGGATGGTATTGGATAAACCCATTGTTTTGTATCTATGGCAGCGACCGAAATGCGCCTTTCCAGTTGAGCGCATTTGTAAACTCTGCTGTATCGTATTGGAGAAAACTCGAAGATGTGCTTGAGCCATTCGACAGACTGATTTGCGGTGGATAGATAACACACGAGACGATACCTTATTCAGTATGCGGCGTGGAACTTGGCGATGCAATATACAGCTCTGACAATGCGGCGTATACAAGGGGCAATGTCTACTTCAACGCTCCCCTTCTTGAACCACTTGACCAGATGAGGGCGTTCTTTGGTGCGAACAGGACATTTGCTCAAGAGTATGTCAACATTGGAAATCTGGAGTACAAGATGCCATACTGGTTTCTGACAAGTGGCAGTTTCGGACAATGGAGTGACATATTGAGCACTGGCACGGATGTAGAGCACTGGGGTGGCTCGAATCCAACTGGCGTGTGGCCTGAATACTCGTTCGTCGCAAAGCCATTCAGGACAGCGCAGAACACATTGACAGAGGTATGCCTGCAAGAAGACCTGAAAGGCAACATCTGCAAGCCGCCATTGAGACTTGTAGCCGAGAATGTCTTTGCGCATCAATGGCTCTGGCACTCGTTCCTTGATGGCTACACCGCGGACAACTATACAAGCGGAATCCAGAACACGATTGCTTGGACTCCTTTCAAGTTCACAAGATACCACTACTTCAGAGACTACTCCTTCAATGTCTATGGCGAAGCGCATCTCTCGACTGACGGAGCTGGCGAATGGGCGATGGTGATTGACCAAGACTGGAACACATCAAGCAGAAGCAACTACCAATGGAAACCACTTGAGGAGTTGGCGCCGTATGAACCAGTGCTTGCTCACCTTGAACCAAACACGGTGAAATACAATGCAGACCACACATACGGAGAAAATGTAATCCAAGGCAACCCATATCCAAAAGGTTCGTCTCAGATTTGTTGCGTGTTCGAGATTCCGTTGCCTTTGTCGGTTGATGGCAACACGGCAGTATTCGACGCGACATATCTTTCTTCAAGTGGATATACAAGGCAAGAGTGGAACGAGATTGTGCGGATAGCGAAGTCTATGTTCCCTGCTTCTGGACAATGGAAGCGCGACAAGGAACTTTCAGCATTACAACAGTCATTTGACGCGCAATACGAATATCTCTCCGCGCAACTTGAAGACTGCTATGACGCGCTGTCCTCAATAGACAAGCACGAAGAATCATTGAGCGTGGACTGCTGGCCTGAGTGCTGGACTACTGCGGTGAACAATGTCTGGACAAACGACGAACACGACATTGATGGCTGGCCTTGGGACAAGTACAACGAAGGTATATCTGCAACCTCGGCCTGGACAGGAACAGACCCACTGCCCTTCGAGAACTTCATGTCCTGCTGGGCTGGCACTCAATGGGAACAGCATGGATACTTCAACAGTGGTGGCAGTGGTTATCCAAGTTTTGCTGACTTTGGAAGCTTTGAGTATGCGCCACGCGACAACCTCAACACATACGATTGGACTGCTGACGCATACGACATATACGACAACTTGGCTGACGACATTGCGCAGAGCAAGGTGATAAAGGATGGACAGACAAGCGCGTACTACAGTGCAGAGAGGATTCAGGACATACGCGACACACTCTCTGGATGGGTTGAAGACATGAAGAATAATGGCTATTCCGCGCTACAGGCAAGTGGTTCTCTGATTCAAGCCCTTCAGAACCAATATCCACCCTTGACTTGCACAATCACGACAGACCCACAGACGAGCGCGGAAATATCTACCTATGTGCAGGACGAGAACGCATGGAAGCGCGTAGTGATGGCAATGAACAACAACCTCGCCGACTACACGCGACAGTGGTATTGGGACACGCGATCCAACTTGATGAATGGAACGCCGCCTTGGGACTTCGACTGGGACGAGTCTGTGAAGTGGCAATACATCCACGCATTGAGCGCCGTACTTGACCCAGCGATGAACCAAGCGTGGGCAGACGAATACCAAGTGTGCCTTTCATCCGAGACGCAATATTGGATTCATGAAAGGCAACAAGTCTCTGCCCTCATCAACGACTTCAACGACCAGATTTCGGCTTTGTCTGCTTGGTATGACGAAGAGTACGAGCGCATAATGCAGATTGAAGACGACCCCCTTCCAACAAGTGCAGATTTGGAGAAGTTCTTGCATTACAACATAACTGGACACGCAACGGAACTCAGCACAGACTGGTCAACAAGTATGACGATGTTCGCAATATGCCCAGACACGCCATCAGAGCCATTGAGCGCATATCCGTATGGTTATGACAAGTATTACGAGGAAGAATACTACTGCGACTATCCAAAGACAAGGTGGCCTTTGATGGACACGGAAAGCTGGTATATGGCGCCGATGAAGAGGACTGCTCTCGAAAATGTCACTATAGATGGTCAATCGCAGTTGTCTTCAATCGTGCGTGGAAAGGTGTTCGCAAAACAGGCAAACTATCACCAGTGGAATGGATTCGACAACTGGAGATGGCAACTTGGAATGGAACTGAGAATTGAGGCTGGAAGCTATTTCGGCGACAGCTCTTCTGAACCACAGCCACACCAGTTCTTTGGCAGTGAAGTCCAAAACCCAAGCAGATGGACAATACACCGCGTATTAAGCGTGGACACTGGCACATATTCTGAGGGCATAGAGAATGTCGAATACGACATCTACAACATGAATGTGAGGTTCTTGACCAATGGATATCCAGAAGAATGGGAGTGCAGGAAGATTTGGGTCTATTGCATGAACGGCCCAACAGTCTACACTGACGATTGCTGGTATTTGCGCAAGAACAGATGGGTGTCAAACACATCAGTGCCTTGGAAGTTCAGAGAGGGTCAAACTGTTCCTGAATACTACAACAGACCACCAAGCGCAGATGTTGACTACTCGTTGCCAGAACTAAGCGGACAACTCGAAATCAATGTCGGCCAGCAAGTGATTGGAAGCATGGACAACTCGTTGCTGATGGAAGACCTATGACGATTTAACAACTGGTTCTTTGTTGAAAACTCTAAAGGACCGCAAAGGGAAGAGGAATAACTATGAAATTCTATACACTTACATACGACTGCAACAGGCCAACAAAGCAGCAGATAAATGTTCCAACCAACTCCGACTACAAGATTGGTGTCAAGATATTCAGAAACGACGAGGAACAGATGCTTGAACCTACGGAAGTCACTCTTGGAAACTTGAGTGCCGACCCAGAGAAGACCAATGGCTATGTGACATTTACACAAGCAACTGGTGACGAAGCGAAGATGGAGATTTCCAAGATTTCTGTTGACCACGTAGCACCTGAAACAGAACAAGCAAGAGACATTAGAAAGGGTTAGCAATCCTCAACCAGCTTATACCTCAGCGCCAATGTTGAATTGGTTGGCAAAAACATCTTACCTTCAGACATCTACTTTAGGTTCTATTATGGAGATTCTACAGCAACATCGTCTACAGTAGAGGAAGCACTTGATGCGGAGCCATATAATGCATTTCATGTAAAAGGTGGTAATATCAACTAGCCACAAACCACAGTGGTAGCGCGTAAGCAGGGTGACCCATCTGACCGCTCTCGACAGCTTTTTGTTCCAGATGGTGCTTGGGATTCTATGTTCCGTGCAAAAACCAAAGAAGAACAATTGGCACTATGCGTAAATCCAGAAGACCTACCGCCTGTTGGTGTTGATTATTTTCTGGGAATTGCATTAATAGATGAACAAACAGAAAAATGGAAGATATTTCTGAACTACACATTGAAAGAAGATGATTTCTTCGTTTATACGACGAGAAAAACCACAGCGAGAACATACAAGGGGTGTGACCTCAAAATTCAGATTGGACAGTCTTTCAATACCAATTTTGACTTGGCGGTAAACACATTCAAGTCTCAGCAAGGCGACATTGGACTTCAGGCACCAGCTGGAACGGCAACTCAGGAATGGGTGGAGGACTATGTTGACGCGCAGATTGGTGATGTTCTCGACACAAACTTCTAATGGAGATTAAGACAATGGCAAACGAAACTTTGACAGATGTTTTCAGCGACATAGCTGACGCAATAAGGGCAAAGGGCGTCACTGGGCAGATGAAGCCAACAGAGATGCCCACGAAGGTTGCAGCGATTCCGCAGAGCGCAGTTGCTGGCGACCCTAGGTTCGATGTGGACGCGAATGGACAGTTGAGCAAGAAAAATACTGATCTAAACTGGTTTGGAGATGTGAAGACGATTGACGATAAGGCACTCCAGGACGCCTATCGTAATTCTAATGTTGTCACAGCAGAATTTCCAGAGTTGGAATACGTAAAATTCAACGGAATGAGCAACGCATTTCAAGACTCTAAACAACTAAAATCTGTTTCGTTTCCCAAACTCACACGCATAGATACTAACGGATTTACAAGCTGTTTTAGGAGTTGTAGCAATTTGAGTGCGGTGTACATGCCAAACTTGAGTAGCACTGACACAAACGCATTTAGTTAGGCTTTTTATGTATGTTCGAACTTGGCTTTATTGGATTTTCACAACAGCAAGATTGTTCCTCAAATCGACTCTTATACATTCCAGAACACGAACACCACCTTCCAGATTGTTGTTCCCGACGCATTGTACGACACTTGGATTACGGCAACTAACTGGTCCGCGAGGGCAAGTCAAATTGTGAAATACAGCGAATATACACCCGCAAGCTGATATGGAGGTAACTTGAAATGATTATTCAAGAAGAAATAGAGAACGGACTTGTCAAGACTTACTCTGACAAGAAAGTAATGATAAAAGGTGGATTCCCAAAAGGTCTTTATGCAGAAGCGATTGACCCGAAGGAACTTGGCAGGACTTACGAAGAGACTGACATACCAATACCAGAAGAGGATGAACAATCTTCTTCGGAGTGATAAAGGGAAATGGACGACAACGAGATATACCTGAAGCTGTCTGAGAAGATTGACAAGTTGTGCGACAAGCTTGACACGAAGTTCGACAACATTGACACGAAGTTGCAGAACCACGAAGTGAGGATTGTCGTATTGGAGCAGAGGGCGCCTGACGAGAAGAAGGATTGGAAAGCGGACATAATCACCCTTCTTGTCAAGGCGGTCGTGATAGGCGCAGTTTCAATCGCTTCTCTGGTTGGCGCAAGCGGGATTCTGGCAAATATATTCGGGGGAGGAACTACGACAAATGAAACTGGCAAGGGTAGAGGAAATGCCTACTTGGGAGCGAATCCTGCTCCAGTAGTTTGCAGACTCCGTTGAATCGTCTCCGCATCTTAACAACACGAAGAAGAGTGTGATAGAGCGGCTTCTGAACGAGGTCGTAGATGTATTCACGAAGAATGATTTTGTATAAGGAGGGCTTGAAAATGATTGACTGGATTATTAAGAAGGTGTTGATTGGCAAGGTAAACGACCTGCTGAAGAAGTACAAGGGCGATGTTGATTCTGTGCGTTCTGTTCTGACGAAGTGGACTGAGCGCATAGAGAAGGTTCTGTCCTGCTTCAAGTCCATCCTTGCGAAGATTGAGGACAACGAACTTGATGCAGACGAGCTGAAGGAGACTGCCGACGAAGTTTCAGCACTAATCAAGGAGTGGTGAACATGAAGTGGGCGTTTGTTCTCCTTGCGCTGCTGACCCTCGGCTGCGTATCAAATAGGCAGCGTTATGTAGAGGGGACGCATCTGGTGCTGGGCGCGTATCTGCCTTGTGAAGATTCCTTGTATGGCGTGGAGCTTTTGTAGTATACTTCTGGGGCGTACTTGGCAACCTCTACCAACGCGCCAGTGAAGTTTGAGCGCGAGTATGCCGCAACGAACAACTATTTCTGGGGAATGGTTCAGACGAGGGAGTGGTCGAAGTCGAAGGTTGAAGTAGAGAAGAAATGAACTACTCTGCTCTGAAGAAATGCGACATCAGCAACGGTCTAGGCTGGCGTCTATCGCTCTGGTGTTCGGGTTGTTCGCGCCATTGTCCTCAGTGCTTCAATCCAGAGGCGCAAGACCCAGCATTCGGCAAGCCATTTACAGTAGAGACGAAGCAGAAGATTTGGCGCGAACTATCTGACCCCCATTGCTCAGGACTCTCTCTACTTGGCGGCGAACCTCTATACATCAGCAACAGAAGCACGATGATTGAATTGTGCCGCGAAGTGAAGCATAGGTTTCCAGAGAAGGACATTTGGCTCTGGAGTGGTTTTCTGTTCGAGGACATTCTGAAAGACGAGACGATGAAGCCGATTCTGAATTTCATTGATGTACTTGTCGATGGTGAATTTGTCGTCAGCAAGAAAGACCTATCTACACCATTCAGAGGAAGCACGAACCAGAGATTGCTTGACATTGCAGATTGGAGAAGGACAGGAGAACTTCACGAACTCAAGTTGCCGACTATATGAAAAAGATTGGTTGGCAGAAAGCGGTCTGCCAACCAATCAACCAACAAACAACACAGGTAAATGTGCTTTCTTAAATCATTTCATGACGCTGTTCCAGTCTGTCTTGAGCAAGTTGGATTCAGTCGCGTCTGCCATCCTGTCCAGCAATGACACCCATTCCAGTTTCCATCCCTTTGCCGTCTTTGCGAAGTGGCTTGGGTTCAGAACATTGTAGACGAGGACATGAGAGCATTTCAGAGCCTATGCGCACTTGTAGCCATTCTTGAACCAGCGCGTTACTCCGTCCTTTGTTGCGCGTACTACATCCATTTCGTGGTTCGTGTAGTTGTGGTTCTCAGAGCGCATCTCCCTTGAATGCTTTGTGGAATTGTTGAACTTGCGAGAGACCCAGCGAAGGTTCTCAGGTTCGTCGTTGGTAGGGCAGGAGTCGATGTGATCCACCTGAAGGTTCTTGTAGTGTTCATAGTCGAAGTCGTCAACGAGAGAAGCCGCGATGAGCCTGTATCTTGGAATCTAAATGTATGCGTAGCCGTACTTGTTGAAATACCTCTCCCATTTCTTGTCCTTCCCCAGATAGACATGTATGTAGTAGCGGTTCAGCTTCTCGTTCAATATTGGCTTTAGCAGCTTGCCGTTGTGGTAGATGTCCATTCCGTCAATCTGGAAGTCGATGCCCTTGTAGTTTATTGTCTTGATGTTCTTGTTCATGGTTTGTACCTCTTGTTTTGTATTTTGTTTTGGTGTAGTGTCTTTTTTGTCACTACACATCAATTTACCATTTCTGATTCGGAAACTCTGGGTATATTTCAAACTTTCTTCAACTTTTTTTCGAGGAACTTCTGCTGGCTGTCCATAAACTCCTTCTAAGCGACTGACGCGCCAACAGAACCATGCGTCAGTAGAATCGGAGCAGTGCCAACCTTCAACCCCATTTCACGCGCAGAAAAACAAACTGCCATGTCGTACCAGTGGAAGTTGAAGTCCTCGTCCCAGCGCAGACCACTCTCTACTGCCTTGCGCGTGAAGATGATGTTTGAGCCGTCCAGTGTAATAGTCTCCAGTGGCGCGTATCCATATGAAGAAGGCAGGAAATGGTCGCCGTATGTGTGGAGGTCGTGTAGCATGAACCCAGACGCCCCCTTGCCACAAGTCGCCATTGTCCATATAAGCGGCTTCTCGTCAATCGGAAATCCCTTTGGCACTCCCCAGAACAATCCACCTACCGCGCCAATTACATCGAATTTGCTTGAAATAACCTTGTCGAAAAAGAGCACATCGTTCAGCCATATATCATCATGGACAAACACAATGAAGTCTGTTTTCTCTATGTTATCAATGGCATTATTATAGACTTTGGGCAATCCTTCCTTGTTCCCGAACTCCACATACACCTTTACAAGCACATCGTCCAAAGTCATCTTCGACAGGCTCTACATCAACGGCAATTCCTTCTTTCCGCTTCTCCAATCTTCCTCAGTTGTCTGTGTTGCGACGATGAAGGTGAATGAATGCTTGCCGTAGTTCTCGTTGTTGAATACTTCTGTCATATGAACCTCCTGTGGATATACAATTTCTCAATCCTTCTTTGTCCTGTGCGTGTCTGTCCTTGCGCCATTCTCATCGGCACCTACCTTTGGAATACAGGCACGAAGTCGTCTGGTGCGCTGTATTCAGAGAAGTAGATTGGGTAATCTCTCGTCCGCACCCATTCATAAAACTCGTCGTTGTTGAAGTCGTTGTTGTCATAGCCCCTAACGCCCTTATACGGAGGGTCGCAGTAGACAACATCTCCTTCTCTGTGTTCGTAGTCCTTGTAGTCTCTCTCGGTGTATTCTATAACTGCGTTCACTCGTTCAAGGTTCTACACTCGGCACATATTCACTCGTTCAAGGTTTTGGAGCATGTTGTGTGGAAGTCCAATCACCTTGTTGTCGAAAGCTGTGTGTGTCATAGCCAATCTACGCTCGTTCCAGTCCTTCTTGCCCTCCACGGACTTCTTCAGAGCATCTACTACGGCTTCTGGAAGTCCAAGCTGCTCTATGTATGTCCAGTCGTCAAATACAACGGCATAGTGTAGAGCCTTCTTCGTCGGCTCAATCTTCGTGTTATACATGAAGGTGTTGCCGTTGTTGCCGAAACTCCAACATAGCTTCACGAATGGGTCTGTGTCCTTCTCCTTCTCAAAGTCCTCTCTCGACACCCATCTCAGATACTTGGGGTCGTCCAGCTCTCCATTCACGCCCATCTGGAACAGGCGAAGTCCGTATGGGTACTTGTCGTTCACGAGGAATGACTTGTACTTGCCACTCAGGATAGCCGCGTGGGTCATGGCACATCCACCAGCGAAGAGGTCAACAAAACGCTCTCCTTCTGGCAACTACGCAATCAGCTCCTTCGCAATTCTGTTCTTGCTGCCTTGGTATGGTACTCCGTATGTCATTGCTTGTCCTCCTTCTTCAATGTAATCCTCCAACGGGTCAGGAAATCCAGCTATGGAAGGGCTGGCTTATTGAACTCAACTTTCTTCACCTTCCACAGGAACAAATCGCAGCCGAATAGAAAGGAAAGGGCATCGTCCAAGCCAAACATGTTATTCACCTGCTCAATTACTCCCTCCCTCAGAACAAATGTGAACTGTGGCACAACGCCCTTGGGTGTCGTGTCAATTATCCGCTCCATCAGTTCGTAGATTTCCGTCATTGCGTCACCTCCACTGTCACCTTGACCTGCTTTACCTGGAATCTGTACTTCGGACCCCATTTCGCGTAGTAGTCGTTCATCCACTTCGCCGTCTTGCTTGCGTTCCTGAATGTCGCGTAGTCGTAGCCATCGTTGCCTTCAACAAATCGCCAGATTCCGTCCTCCTTGAACTCCACGATTCTGTAGGCTATGTACTCTGCCTTCAGTTCGCCCTTGCCAGAGTTGCTTTCTGAAATGTAGCGCGTCATTGCTTGTTCTCCCCCTTGCTCTCAGGGAAATAGAACGCGCGGGCTTCATCTTCCCATTTCTATATCTGCTACTGGACTTCTCTGAATATCATTTCCACTCTGGCGTTTATGTCGTACTTCGCACCTTCAATCAAGTCCATGTCCCTGAGCTTGTTGTATTTGTCAATCGTGGTGTTCATATGGCATTCCTCCGTAGCGTGATGTTCCATTTCTTGTATGAGTTCCATTCCATAGAAACTTCCCAAGATGTCAGTTGGTAGAGGTGGATGTCGCAATCAAACAGAAACTCAATCGCGTCTTCATGCCCCAATACATGCTTCATCTAATATGCTGGCCCGTAGTATGTGTAGCTTCCAACGCGCTCTCCAAGATGGTTCACCAAGTGCTCTGTTACTTCGCCTCTCTCGTTCTCCAATGTGAACCAGAACTCGTCATAGTAGCCGTGGCTGTTGTTTATCGCCTCTATCAATTCAAGTATTTCCATAACGATCACATTTACCATTTTCGACTGATTTCAATCCTTCATTTTAGTCTGGATGTATTCAACTGCCGATTCAAGAACGTCTGCGAACTCTTCTTTGAGATACTTCTTGAATGTCTCTTGTGGAAGAACCCCAGACCTGAACCTCTCTATGTAGTTGTCCAGTGTCCTCATCTGCCTACCGCTCAGTTGCTTCAGTTGCTTTGGTGGCTCTACTTCAACGACTGGCTTTGGCGGCTCTGGTGGAATGTCGGCGTATATGTCATCCTGCTTCTTCTCCACCTGAACTTCGACCTCTGGCGTCGGTTCTGCCTGCTTCGCTTCCTCAATCCAAATATCCTTCTCTTCTTCTACTGTCATGTCATTTTCCTCGTGTTTCTTTTTGTTGCGTTCCTTGTCCTCTGATAGCCACTTGTCCATCAGTTTCTTAAATCGTTTACTGACGCCAGGAGCCTTGTATATGTCTGACCATTTGCTGTCTTTCAGGTACTTCTCCCTTGTGGATTCGTCCATCAGCCACTTGCCATAATATGAATACTTGCCCCAGGCCTCTCCGTGTGGCTTGTGCGTCAGATTCCCCAGTTCCTCCTCGACCTGCTGGATAATGTCGCCTATGTGGATATAATGCGTCTTTCCAGATTCGTCTCTCCAGGAGCTGAGGACTTGCTTTACCCTCTCGCTCGAAATCCCAAATGTGTAGTTGTAGTGCGCTTGGCAGGCTCTGAACTGCTTGAAATGCGCCTCGTCCAGATTCATCCGTTTTACTTCGTTCATGCTCTTGCCGCCGAAGTTTATTTGCCTGTTCAGTTCCTTTATGGAGAACTTGCCATTTCTTCTGAAGTATGGCAACTGCTGTGGTCTCGTCACGTTGTAGTAGATGACCAGATACTTGAAATCGTGCGCTGCTCTCTTTACGGCGTCGTCTCTTGTCAGTTTCTTGTTCATATGTCTTTCCTCGTGGTTGTCGTTCGTTCGCGTGTCTCCTTCCTTGGTTGGTGAAAGGTGGGGCTACTGGGCTTTCGCTTTTCGCCCCCGACACATGAAGTAGGACGAGTAACCATCTCTCCCTACGCTTAATATTTACGCCAAACTGATTCAGAAGTTAAGGGGGTTTCTGAAAAAAATCGAAAAAAGTTTTGCTGAACTTTATACCACTTGCCCCCTCAACTTTATACCACTTGCCCCCTCAACTTTATACTAGTTGCCCCCAACTTTATACCACTTCTATTAAAAAACAATGGCTGGAAAAACTGAGCCGCGGGCGCGTCGCAGACGAGCGCGCAGACCGCGGCGAGAAGCTACAGGAAAAACCAGCCCATTGTTTTATGCTGAATACGAACGTGACGACACTCTGGCTAACGCCAGAGGGATGTCCAACTTCGCTGTCGCTCGTCGGACATCCGACATCTCTACGATATGTTGAAGAAGGGGGAGCCCCGAAGGGGCGGGGTGAGCGTCAGCCACCCCTCTATTCCTCCAGTATGCCCTGTACTGGCGAAGCCTGAAACTGTGACAAGGTTCCGCGCCCCCTTTTCGCGCATCGTTTCCCTGCTCAGAATCCTCTATTTTACTGTAGGGAATTTCTGCGTCGCTGTCTGCCCTATACATCTATACCCCCAGAGCCTGAATCCTGAAAAACCCCAGTAATTTCAAGCTTTTTCTGTAAAGGGTCTTTACAATCTGCTGCGAATATGGTATAATATAAGTGTCGTAAGGGAAAGGGAAAACAAACGAGACCAAAACTGGCTCACCGACCCCCAAGCGACACCTCTGAAAGGGAGGCGAAACATGAACAAGAAAATGAGCAAGGCCGCAAGCAACATCGCCAACAAGCTGTATGACGAGTATGGCATCAACTACCACGACATTGAAATCTCGGTGCTGAACCACCTTGACTTCGTTCAGAACAAGCGCATGTGGCACGACATCATCGGGGGCAAGCGCGTCAGTCTTATCACGATGGGCATTGGCGAGAATATGGCAATGTATACGGACGACGAGACGATACCTCTGCCCCACGACCTCTGGGAACCCGACTTCGTGGACATTGACCTCTACCTCAAGCTCAAGGAAGAGTTGGTTCGTCTGGTACTCCGCGAGATTGAGAACAACCGCTATGAACTGACCAAGGTAAAGGGAAACAAGGCTCTCATTTCCAACATCTGCCTTTGGACGGCGGTGAGGCAGGTCTGGGGCAGGAAGAACGCCGACAAGTGGGTGGAGCTGTACGACAACGCTGGACACGGATACATCCTTGACATTTGCGCGTTCAAGGAAGCATTCAAGAACAAGTAATCAGACATCAGAAAGGGAAACACGATGGACGACATTCTGATGAAGGCTACGACTATTTCCGAAGTAATGCCTTGTATTGATGAGAGCATGGGAAAGAATACCCCCATAGAGCTTCGTGTCTGCCTCAATGAGTACGCCAGCAAAGGACACAAGATTGTCAATGTGGACGAGATGTCGTTCAAGCCTGCACAGATAGATGATGGCATCTCGTGTCTCTTTGACTTGGATGTTCACGGATGGGCAGTACAAGCGGTAAGTAAGTTCCATTGGAATACACCCAAATGGGGATGGGCTGACATATACACCATTCACCTGGAGCGGTTCGTGTAGTGGATGTTTCTTTTTTCAGATTCACGCTTTACTTTTAAGCAGACTTGAGGTAGTATCTCAACCATAATCCACCAAGAAAGGAGATACGACATGACCGACGATAACAAATACAAGGGGTTCTGGACTGACTTCACGATAGCTGACCGCTTCGGCGAGAATGCAATCCGCGACACCTACCAGCGAGCATTCAAGGGCTGGAAGGACAATGTGGAGTACTTCGCGTCGCTGGTGATGACGCTGAACCACAAAATCTGGGTTCACTACGAAGCTGGCAACGAGGCTCTGGCGTCAATCTACAACGAACTCTGGGAGAAAGCAGACCAGTATGGCGCGACACGTTTCAAGGGAGAGGACGCCGCCTACTACTTTCAGTTCCTGGACTGAAGTATAATTGAACATAGACAAGTGGTATGTACCGAATCCCCCTCGGGTGAGGGGGATTTTCTTTTGCCCTCAACCAGCCATCTTCATAGAATCGCGTACAAGGCGTCGTAGGCACTCTACAAGCCCTTCGCCCTTCCTGCACATACCTTTGAGCATTTCGAGCGCCGCCGCTTCCTCATCCCCATTCTCGTTCGTCTCGTCGCAATTCGTGAAATTGGGCATTTGGGAGATACCTTCCCGAAGTGTCTCTTGGTTGTTCTGGCAATAGTGCTCAGTCATTTCGAGAGAGGAATGTCCGACAATCTTCGATACGAGCAACGGCGACATATACTTGGAAGCGAACGAGACGAAAGCAAGGCGCGTGATGTGGAATCCTGTGAGAACCTGCCTGTGTCCTTCGCTATCCTTCACAGAGGTCTTCAATCCAGCCTTCTTCAATGTGCGTCCAAACCAATCTGAGACGAACTCCCTTTTATACCTGTTCTTGTAGTCAATCCAAAGCGGCTCGTCCTTGAACTCGTCTTTCCCAATCTTGTTCCAATTCAGAACCTTGGTCAATAGGCTCTTCAACACAGGGCAAATAGGAATCACCAGTGGTTCGCTCATGTGGCGTTTCGTCTTTTGCGGCGTCCATGTTATTGTTGAAAGGTCTTTGCTCAGTGCGCCGTAGTTCAGGTTGCACACATCCCCACAACGCAAGCCAGTATAAATGCCAACGCCCCAAACAGCGCGCTCCTTGTCGTCTCGGCAAGAGTCGAATATGCGCCTTATGTCGGCTTCCGTGACTACTTGCCTGTGCCTGCTCTTGTCAATCTTGCGCTTGTTGATTTTCTGGAATGGGTTGGAGCGCGAGAACATTGACCAAGCCCGACGATATGTAGCCAATGCGAGGTTGTAAGTAGCTGGCGTGTATTTCTTCGTCAATTCGCCCATTGCGAGGTCTGCCACTTCGCTTGTGACATCATCGACGAACCTTGCATTCGGCTTCACCTTCGCTATTGCTTCTACAAGTGCGTTGATGTGCTTGGCGTAGTTGCCCTTCGTTCCATTCGTTGCGTCTGCCAGATTGCGGTGGTTCAAGAACTTCGCGGAGAGGTCTTCAAGTTTCAGGCGTTCAATCTTCGCAACTTCCTTCTTCAGCTCCAGAACCTCTATTTGCTGTTGGAGCCGCAGCTTGATTTCTTCTTCGCTTTCACTCTTGCGTATTGGCTCTGTATAGGTAGCCAGAACCTTCAACGCTTCTTGGTAGTTGGAAGTATGCGCCGAGACCTCTTGACGGTTTCCAAGGGCGTCTGTGTAGCGGCAGTAGTATGTGTTCCCTTTCAGGCGCACATTGCCACATCCGTTCCCACGGCGACCTTGTTTTCTCTTGCTCATATCTTCTGTCATAGTATACCGCCTTTCTACTTTTGAGTTAAGTCCTTTTGGACTACGCGAACATAATATCTCAAGGATTCAGAACGGGGAAGCGTGAATCTGGTTATTCCCCAATTCTTCCCCAATAGGCTATTCAGGATTCAGAATAGCCATATAATGCGGCAAAACAGACGACAAAAAGCGCGTTATGGCAAAATAACGCGCAATTTGCTTAAAAATATGGGGTGTTTAAGGTGGAGATTTTGGGAAGATATAGAAGCAAAAAAGCGTCAGAAACGCATATTTTGGTCAATTATAGGACACTTGAAATAATACCATAATGGGGAGTGGCTTGTGTATCTCGCAATTTGATACAGTTATCTCAGAATATGGGCAACTATACTGGCGTCTTGGCGTTCATTCCCCAATTCTGCCCCAATTCAGGATTCTGGCTTTGCCTTGTCGCGTGGCTCGTCTCTACTTCTGCTTGCGATGCATTTCGGAGGTCAGCGCGTCATTCGTCGTCCACTGACAGCTCGTCCTCAAAGCCCATGAATCCATCCTTCTTCGTCAAGTCCTGCTTCTGCTTTCTCACTGCGTCCTTCTCGTTCTTCGCATACGGACCGCCTTGCGCGTAGTATTTGCCGTACTTGCCAGTCGCGCTCCAGTCAACTGCGTAGTTGTCCATGCCGTCGCTGTGTCCACAGTCCTCACATATTCCACGGCAGTCAACTTCGACCTTCTTGAACATCCCTTTGGTCAGTTCCTCACGGGCGAACTCTATTGCCTGTTCCTTGGATTCAGCTTCAATCTCCGCGTAGCCAATGTTGTTGGAGTCTGTGTAGCGGCCCATGACCTGGAAATAGACCTTATACACCTTCTTCTGTGACTTGGCTTTCTTCATCCCTTCCTTCAGCGCGGCAACCAGAGACTTGTCGTCAATGGTGTACTTGACTTTCCACCCAGAGACCTTCACGACGAACTTGCCGCTGACGAAATGGACAGTCGCTTCTTCCACATCCATCTCGTTCAGCACGCGCAGCACCAGCTTGTCCTTGCCTTTGCCATCTTCCCAATGTCCGTTGCCGCCAAGCATACAGAGGGTAATATCTCGCATTGCTTCGCACTTGGCGAGAAATCTGTGCAACTTCACCTCTTCTTTGTGTGTCATTTGGACTTCTCCTTTCTATGGTGAAAAAGTTCTAAAATTATATCATAACGGGCGGAGGTTTTCAGCAGTAAAATAGTAAATGTAATGTGTTCAATAAGAGGACAGAAACATGAAGACTGGCAACGCGGCAATAGACATCGAACGCATAGGAAGGATTGCGGACGAGGGAATTGAGGCATTCACGAACCTCAAGGAACACGCCGACGAGATAAAGATTGCATACGAGATGGACAGGACGCCATTGAACAAGACGATTATGGAAATGGCGCAGAGAAACTTGTTCTTTGGATTGCGTGTGCTTTCAGACAAGATTCTCAAGAAGACGATTTTGGACAACGAAAAGACGGAGGACAAACAATGATGGGAACGGCAATAATCACTTTGCTCTTTATACTTATTGTCAGCTTGGTTGGAGGATACTTCATCCACAAGGCCGACAAGAAATGGGAAGACGAGCTGATGAGGTACATCGACGAGAAGACGAGCAAGAAGAACGAGAACAACGAAAACAAGAAGGTGGAAGCAAATGCAAGAACTTTCAAGCAATTCAACTGAGCAGAAGAAGCCAGCAAGGAAGATATGCCGAAACGTGTTCTTCCTTGCTGACGTGTAGGGAACTGGCTGGTGGAGGCGAGTACTGCCCATAGTGACGACAGACGCAATCTGCAACGCCACAGGAATCGTCAACACGTATTCACTGGACTTCATACCGCTTCCACGATACTACGAAGGGATGAACTCAGTGACAGTCCAGAGGTGGCTTTCCAACGAGCAGCGCAACGCATTCGAGAAGTTCCTCTTTCCCTTGACGCGAAAGACAGGAACGAAGCTGATATACGAAATAGACGATGCGATGGGTGCTGACGACATTCCTCTCTACAACAGAGGACACGACTGCTTCGACAACGAGCAGTTCCAGGAGAACATAAAGTACATGCTGAACGCCGCTGACATCGTGACAGTCACCACGTCCTACATCAAGGAATACTACAACAGGAAGTACGGCGTTCCCCTTGACAGGATACTTGCTGTTCCCAATATGCTTTCGAGGATGTGGTTCGGAGACAGGTACGACCCTGAACGCAAGCTCAAGCAGTTCAGCCACCACAAGAGCAGACCCAGAATCGGAATCGTCTCGTCTCTCTCGCACTACAACACCCACGGAGCGAAGGACGCTAACGGAGAGCTGGTGAAGGACGACTTCGACCTGATAGCTGACGTGATATGCGACACTGTGGACGAGTTCCAGTGGGTGATTATCGGACACGTGCCTGAGAGGATGAAGCCACTTGTGGAGTAGAAGAAGATTCATCTCTACCCAATGACGCCGATTATCACGTACCCATCCATGCTGGAGCATCTACAGCTTCAGGCAGTCGTGGCACCGCTTCAGAAAAACGAGTTCAACAACTGCAAGTCTCCGATAAAGTATCTGGAGTGTAGTGCTGTTGGCATTCCACTGTTCGCCTCTGACACGCTGCCCTATGCTGGAATAGTGCCAAGCGAATTCCTCTTCAACACGCCTGACGAGCTGAAGGAGAAGCTGAGGAAGCTGAAGTTCTCGTCATCTGGCGCGTACATGAAGATAATAGAGGGGAACTGGAAGTGGCTGAACGAACCACGCAAGGAAGGAGACTTCATGCTGTAGAACTCGTGGCTGGAGGACAACATTGGAATCTGGCTTTCGCTGTTCTCTCTGAAGGACGAAAACGCTGGAGAGGTGAAGGACAATGGGTGACGCGATGAGAAAAGCAATACACCTGAAGGACATGAACTGGATACCATAGCCAGACACGAGTTCTTCAGAACAGGTGACGAATTTGCCTGACGAAGCCGAAGACGCTTTCCGCAAGGCTCTATACGACCTGTTCGACCTACAGCCACTGGAGCTTCTCGTCCTTCAGGGCATTATGCGTAGAATGACACTACAGGAGATTGCGACATCTCTGACAAAGCTGTTCAAGGTAAACGACAAGACCTGCACAAGGCATCACGTCTTTCAGTTGCGCAAGTCTATGATGAACAAGATGCCACAGTTGACTGACGCGCTACTTACTGAAGGACAACGAAAGGAGCTGAAGCCGTGAATACAAGGATAATCACTACAGTACACTGGGCTATACCAGAAGAGTTCAAGAAGCACGTGGAGAAGTCTGGAGACCTTCACCTTCTCGTGTTTGGTGGAGGAAGGAAGCGACTGGAGGAACTGAACGACAAGTGGCTGACAAAGCGCTGCGTTCCTGACGACTACAACAAGGACGACAACATCAGCAACCTGAATCCATACCTGAACGAAATGACGAGCATATACACTGTGTGGAAGAACCCAGACCTACTGCCACCAGACATAGACGCGATTGGACACGCGCACTACAGGAGGTTCTTCAATGCAGAGGACATAGACGACATAGAGAAGTACGACGCGATAGTTGCTGCTCCTGCTTCTGTTGCCGTCGCTGGATTTGGATGTACATTGGAGAAGCAGTACGGGCTGTGTCACTACAAGGAGGACTTTGACGTACTGAAGCAGACAATAGAGGAAGAAGGACTGATGGACGAGGAAGCCTGGAACGAATGGACGCACCTCGACTACCTATTCGCTCCCTGCAACGTATTCGTGATGCGTGTAAAGTGGTTCCTGCGATACTGCCACGACCTGTTCAAGGTTGCGCTGAAGCTGCCTGGGCGAATCAACGTGGAGGGACGAGACGACTACCAGAGACGCGCCTGTTCGTTCCTGTGCGAGCGTTTCACGTCATATTGGTTCTACACTAGGCAGAGGAACGGAGAGTTGAAGGTGGCGTAGAGGCCGTGTCAGTTCCATCCTGAGTGGAAGGCGACGAACAGCACTGACACGAGGGGCTGCTATAATGGAAAGTTCGTTGGAGACAAGAGCCTGGACGTGGTGAACAGGTGGCTGAAAGAGACGCAGACAGTGAGCTGGAGGTCTCTGTTTTAACCCCCCTATCGCCCAAAAAACTCGAGACTGACTCGAAAG
>Ga0326512_10000560_pt1 | contig 32701 bp, 52 predicted proteins | sample 1_2617_0518_D_FD_203652 | JGI IMG/M metagenome (GOLD analysis project Ga0326512, IMG submission 203652) | Bovine rumen microbial communities from UC Davis, California, United States - 1_2617_0518 | ecosystem: Host-associated > Mammals > Digestive system > Stomach > Rumen | place: USA... | reverse complement strand
GTGTCGGCGGGACGGAGTGCGGAAGATTCGCAGGCCCCTTGCCTTTACCAGACCCTCGACTGTTTTCCGATTACGTTTTCGCCGTTCGTGCCGTCGCCTCTCGACCTGTTGCACCGTGCGTGTGACGCTGCGATGTTTAAAAGGTCAAGCTCGAGTTCGGGAGCTTTTGCAACAGGTATCAAATGGTCAGGTTCATAAGCTTCAGGCGCGCTTGAAGGTTCAAGCAAGTAGTTGATAGGCTGCCCGCATATATGGCACGGTGCGCCTGCCTTCCTGTCCCGCTCCCATGCGAGCCGTCTGACCTGCTTCCATCTGCTTGACCTGTTCATCGGTGTGCTCCTCTCTGTCTGTGTGCGGGGTGGGTATGCCCCCGCCCCCGTGGGTCTGACCCCGTCAGGGTGTTGTCGGGGTGTGCGCGGTGAGGGCTCTGTGTAGGATACCCCCCGGGTATCTATCCCCGGGTAGGTTATAATCGCCCGCCCCCATCCCTCGCAGGCTTATCCTGTGCCGACACCGTCTGTTATTTACAAGGAGTGGCAGCTGATAACCCTCAGCTGCCGAAGGTTAGAAAGGAGTCATCCGTGAAAAAAGCAGAAGAGACTCGGCAAGCCCCCGTTCCTTGCCGAATCTCTATGCTATCATATTACCATAAAAGAAAGTGACATACAATGACATAAGTCAATAATTTACAAGTTTTTCGAGTGCGAACTTGCGGAGCCTGAGCGCCTGCCGTGTTGATATGTCCATGCGCTCGGCTGTGTCTTCCCATTTCAGCCGTTGAAAGTAATAATATCTCATCGCCGTGCGCTCGTTCGGGGTGAGGCACTCGGCGAACGCCCGCTCGATGCGGACCTTGTCGTCGATGTATTCGTTGAGTATCGCCTCATACCTCTCGCGGATGATGAGGAACTTCTCGACGGCCTGCTCGACCTGCGAGCCCTCCGAGTCTGACTCTGCGAGAATCTTGTCGAACTGCGACACTCTCGGGACGGGACCCATCGCCGCCAGCTCACGCTCGAGCTGTCTGACTTCAAGATATTTATTGCGGAACGCCTTGAGGAATTGTTCTGTCATATATTCCACTCCTTAAAATGCGGGAGGGTCTTCGAGCTCCTCCACTTTGATGACGAGCGCCGGTTCTGCCCTCGTCCACTTTTTGCGCACGGTTTCCCAGCAGACCTGACTGTCGTCGAGCCAGAAGCCGCAGTCGGTCATGACGTCCTTGACGAGCTTCTGGAGATTGTCGGTGTCGGGTCGTGTCGTTCGCCATGTGTTCGCCTTGTGCGACTTGCTGTAAAAATACCAGTCGCAGACGAGGCGGACGGGCGAGTCGAGCGGCTGCTCGGGCGCGTAGGGCATCAGAGCGTCGGCGAAGATTCTGCGCGCCTCTTTGACTTCGTTCTTCTCATAGAACATCGGCTTGCCGTGAACGACCCTCACGCCCTTCTGCTGCGCCGTGACCGTCGGGAGCTTCGGGAAGGTCAGCGTCATTGTGATTTCGGTCATTTTACTCTGTGCCCTCCATTTTTGTGGTCTTGCATATCTGCTCCGCAGACGTCGCAGAAGTTTGCGATGTATGAATTGTAGAGTCCGCATCTCGAACACTGAAAATTGCGCTCCCCTGACTCTTTGTTTTTGCCTTCTATCCAGAAGCCGATTCTGTCGTCAGACCACTCTGATGGCGTTTTAAATTCAATCATTCACTTTCCCTCCGTTCTGCCTCTCCAAAAATAATATCAACGGGTCTTAACGGCAAAGTTACATTCGGTGCAAGTGAACTAATTATATGGATTAACTGTTCCTCGTCTGTTTGTGGCACTCTCGCCCACTCTGTAATTTTCCCATACATTCCGTTTTTTAATCTTGTTTCACAATGGACTATCATATCTTTTACGGGCGGTCTGCCAAACTCGTAGGTAAATAAATAGTGATTGTGCTTTGTATCGTTTAACGGCTCTACAATACAAATATATTTCATTTCTCCGCCTCCTTTAATATTCTTTCAATAACAATTAAATCGTAATTAAGCATAAAATGATTTGTATTTATCATAATAACTTTTATAGTATTTGCAATCCTTACACCGCACAACCTTGACAATATCGTTTGAATTTAAATATTCTTTGATTTCTTCAATATCAACGACAATCGGAATTTTCATTTCAGCCATCACTTTCCCTCCGTTCTACCTGCGAGCAAAAGTCTGTTGCCGTTCTGTATGTTCCGCAAAACATACACCAAAATTCAAGGCCATACAATTTTGGAACGGACTTGGAATACTTACAATCTTTACACCTTACTACCTCAACGGATTCAGTTTCGCTTATGGCTTGTTCTATTCCTGTTGTAAACATACCATAATCTCTTGAATTGATTGCATTTGCTAACATATAATGATGTGTTTTAATGATTTCCATTAATTCGTCTGCATTAATGTATTTACTCATTGCTTTCCCTCCGTTCTCCGTTAGCACAGAAAAAATCATTACTGACATAATAATCGGCTCTCAGTGTTGCTCCACACCACATAACATTACTACCCTGATAAGACTGTTTGTATATGCAATCTTTACACCTTACTACCTCAACAACATCTGTGGAGGGCAAGCACTCCATCGTCTTGACATAATCAACGAGAAATGTAGGTTTTCCATTTTTGTCAAATGCAGGAGTTGATGCTTTCATCATCGCCTCAATTACTGCCTGTCTACTTACATATTCTTTCATTCCTCCGCCTCCTTGCGTTTTGCGTAATTGCAATAATCGTCTGCCATAACCGAGTGCGTGTTGAAATGGTCGCAAGATGCAAACCACTTACTGCCTTGTGGTAGCCGTTCTTTGTTTGCGTATTTGCAATCCTTACAACGCACTATTTCAATAGTGTCTGTTTCAAGCATAAGCCTTTGTGCCTCAACAAGCCCTCGTATCATACCGTTATATGTTTCCATATTCTCATAATCGGCGTTCCGTTCCTCTTTAATCAACGCTTCTCTTACAAGTATTTTTTCGGCAAGTGCGTTTTTGTTTATGTATTCACTCATTTGTTTTCCCTCCGTTCATCAACATACATAAAATGATATTCCCGCGAAAATGTGATTGTGTTCGTTCCCTCTGTTTTTTTCCATTCGGGATTGTTTTCTTGAAAATCAAGAACAAGTTTCCATTCTTTCGGTATCTCAAAGGAAATGCTTTCGGTATGTTTAATCAGCATTCGCTTTCCCTCCGTTCTCCGTCAGCACAAAACCAATTTTCACTATGATAATCTATATGAGTGGCAGTGGATGTTTTTGCACAGAAGTAATTATAGTTAGGTGCTGTTGCATATTTATTTTGAACTGAATGTTTGCAATCCTTACACCTAACCACTTTTTCAACATCTGCATCGGGAGCAGAGCCGAGCAGAGAAACAGCATCGTTCCAAGTCGGTATCGGTAATGAAGAGTCTCGGTTAGATGGTGCTACAAACTCGATAAACTCTTTCATTAATTCGTCTGCGTTGATGTATTTGCTCATTTTTTCCTCCTTATTTGCCCATAAGCTGTTCTGCGGGTGTTAAAAATAGGCGGGAGCTTTTGCCCGCCATTTTTTACACTCCGAACAGCTCAGGCGGTTTGTTTTGGGTAGGTGCAAGATATCTATCTTATATATAGGTTTTCTTGCACCCACCCCTGAAGGTGCAAGATTAGGTTTTCTTGCACCCTTTTACGCTCGGACGATAAAGCCGTTTTCGTCCTTTATAAATTTATCTTGTTTGCTCAGCCAGTCCTTGATTGTCTGCTGCGAAAGGTCTTTGTTGAGCGCCTCGTTGATGCGCTTTGTGAGCGCTCCGATTCGCACCTTTCGTTCGGGGTCCATCGCCTCACACCAGTTGAAGGCGGAGTCCAGAACGGACGCCTCGAAGCGCCGTGTCTTCGCCTTGCGCTTGTCCTTGCCTTCCTGTGCGAGTTCCTGGATGCTTTCCGGCGAGTCTTCGAGGTTCGGGTCTTCGATGTGAATCGGATAATCAAACCAGAGATAGAACGGCTCGGGCGAGGCGAAGTCCCGCAGGTTCATCGTGACCTTCATTGCGGTCGCCAGCGGATTGACCCCTGCCGCCTCTCTCTGACTCTCGGTCGGGTGGATGCTGAGCATGTCGATGATGACGTCGGGGTCGCGCCCGAAGACACCCGAACCGCTCATGCGGTCCTGCGATGCTTTGAACGCCTGCTCGCCTTTGCTGTGGTGGTGCGTGTAGATGAACGTGCAGCCTGCCTCTCGACATATCTTGTCGAACTCGTTGACGAACTTTGCCATGTCGCTGGCGCTGTTCTCGTCCCCGCACATCACCTTGTAGATGGGGTCGAGTATAATGACGTCAACGCCGTATTTTCGGGTCTTGTTGATGACGCTCGGGGTGAGCTCGTTCATCGGTGCGACTCTGCCTCTGAGGTTCATAATCAGCAACTCGTTGATGTGCTCGGGCGTGAGGTTCAGTCCCTTGTAAACATCAATAATGCGCTTATAAAAGCTCGGCTCGTCTATTTCGAGATTCAGGAAGAGCACCCGTGACCGCTTGCACTCGTATTTGCCGAGCCACTTCGTGCCCTCGGTCAGAGCGACGGCGAGCTCTATCATGGCGAACGATTTGCCGCTCTTTGAGTCTGCGGCGAGGATTGCCTTGTGCCCCTGCCTGAGCACGCCCTTGATGAGCTCGGGACGGAGCGGCGGAGGATTGTCGAAGACTTCCGAGAACGGCACGGGGTCGGGAAGGTCGTCCGCCTGAGCGGTGAGCCACTCTTTCCAGCTGCGCCAGTCGGCGCATCCGATGTCGGTCTCGATTAACCTCTGCCAGTTGTCGCCCCTGCGGATGCCAGGCAACCGTGAGAGCCTCGACGGGTTCTTATTTTGTTTATCGACCTTCAGACCGTGCGCCTCGCAGACGGAGTAAAGCTCGTCAACGCGTTTCTTGTATTCTGTCTTGTCGAGCGCGTCAATGTGGACGATTGCGTGAATTGATTTCGAGCCGGACGAAACGAGTGCAGCCACGGGAAGGTTGAGCGCTCTGATAATGCTTTCCTGTTCTTCGAGTGATACGGTGTCGGATTCCACGAGGGCGAAGCGGTATGCCGTTATATTGCCGTCATTTACGCCGTTACCGTCGAGAGGATTGAAGCGCACCCATGCGCCCGCCTGCTCGTTGACCGCTCCGATTGCCTCGTCCAGACCCGTTTTTTCGCCTCTTTTCGCTTTGCGCTGCACCTTGTTAAGTCTGCCGATTATTTCGCCCGCCGTGAGCCCGTAAACGCCCGAAGAGGCGGGCGTCCACTTTCCGTCGTCTCTCTGCATCGTCTGGGTGACGTAGCCGACGTGCTCGTCTTCGCTGAAGAGGGCGTTGATGTATGCCTTTATCTGTTCGCACTGGTCGCTGAAGCTGAGGTCTTTTTCTTTCTTTTTTCTTTGCTGAATCTGCGCCTGAGTGACTTCAATGTCGCCGGTGAATATATCGTCCCACTCGAAGCCGTTGTCGTCTCTGCGGCGCTTGTAGCCGTATTCTTCGGCGAGGTGGATGATGGTCCCGCCTTTGACTCCGTCGGTCTTTGGCTCGAACGAGCGCCACTTGCGGTCGCACTCGCCGTCGTGATAGCGTGAATCGGAGCGGCTCCAGTTGTCCCAGACCTCCGAGCCGTAGCCTTCGGCTTTGAGCGCCATGCCGACCTGCACCCACTCTTCGTAGGTGCAGGCGGATGCGTCGAGATGTTCGAGTGCGTCAAGGATGTTGTCGGTCACGGTTTACCACTCCATCTCTGCGTTCTCGGGCGGGATGAAGTAGTGAACTTCCGAATAGGGCGTGCCGTCGTCTGTCTTGCGGTTGCTGTCCTTGATGCACGCCTTGCCGGTCAGGTCGAGGAGCGCTGCGGTGTCGAGTCCCTTGCGCTCGCCTTTTGCGAGATAGCCGACGGAAAGCAGGAAGCTCTGAAGCACGTCCTTGAGGACGATGTTCGAATATACTTTGCTTTTGCCCTTGTCGCCGCCGTCGAAGATGAGCGTGACTTTGAGCATGTTTCTGCCTGTGGAGCTGACGGTGCGTGCGACATCGTCAACCGTGAACGGATAGATGCCAGGCGCGAGGTAGCCGAACGAACTCGCGGGTCTTGATTCTTCGCCTTCGAAAATGTCGTCCCATTCGAAGCCCTGTGTGTTGTTGTTTGCCATTGTGATGTCCTCCTTATATAGCTGCGGCGACTATATTCGCCCAGAATTTAATTACAAAGTTTTTAATTATATTTTCGGGGTAGTCTTTGAGCTTTACGTCTGCGGGCATTTTGCCCCTTGACGCCACGACTTTTTCAATCTGTTCGGCGCTGATGCCGTCGCGCTTCATCAGCTCGGTGAGCTCAAAAGGGAGCTCTTCGTCGGGTGTGTAAGGGTTCCCGCCGTCTTCCTGCGCCTGCTTCTTTTTGCGTGCAGCTGCGCGGGCTTTTGAGTCCCCGCCTTCAAGTCTGCCGGTCTTCGGTTTCTCGGGCTCTGATTCGTCTGTGAAGGCGTCAATCTTCGCCTTCAGAACGTCGAGGTTGCTGACTGTGGTCTCTTCGGCGTTGCTGACGTGTTCGATGTAGTCGTCCGAGCCTGGAATCACCACCGAGATTGAGTCGAAGTCGAACGGGAGCTCATCGGGGAGCCCAAAGCGGTTTTTTGCATCCCAGACGGGATTGTGCGTTGTGTAAACGACCCGCTTGCCGCCTGTCGCCTTTTTCTTCTTGTTCTCGTCCATGATTATGGTCGTCTTGTAGTTAGCGAAGAGGAGCAGGTCTGCCCACTCTTTGAGCATCGGCGCGGTGTGCTTGCCGAGCTTCAGTTCCCAGCGGTCGTAGGCGCCAAGCTCGTCGGGCTGTTCGAACTTGCGCATGGCAGCGTGTGCGACCACTACGATGTTGACGCCCTTTGCGATGACCTGGTCGAACTTGCTGACGAGCTTTGCGAACTCGTCGGCGAGTATTTTGTAGCCCTTGCCGTAGCTCCACGCCTCGATGTTGGGTTTGTCGTTCTGCTGGCAGACGAATCTGATGCAGAGCGCTTCCGCTTTGTCTGCGGTGTCGAGGACGAGCGTCTTGCAGGTGTCGGGGTGTGCGATTACGTAGTCAACGCATGCGAGGATGTCGTTCCAGGTCTTCGGCTCCTCGAAGCGTGCGACGTCGTAGCGTGTCGTGCCGCCTTCTGTGTCGATGAAGAGCGGGTCGGGGAACTGTGAGGCGAAGGTGGTTTTGCCGATGCCTTCTGTGCCGTAGAGCACCGTCTTGACGGCGGCGTTCAGGTGTCCTTTGATGATTTTCATTTTTTGCGATTCCTTTCTGATGATTCTTTTATTTCATTTCGGGGTTTAAAAAATGCGCAGTTTTTGCAGTCGAGCTTCTTGAGCGGGATGCACGCGGGGTGAAGCCTGTCGCCGTTGAAGCCGAAGCAGTTTTTGTAATACTTGTTACTCATCGTGGTCTCTTCTTTCTTATTGTTTTTGTAATCTGCGCCCGCTGGTATGCGATGAACTCGCACTCACGGGCACGGCGTTCTCTCTGCGCCCTGACCTCGTCGGCGAAGGTCTTGTATCGGTCACAATTTGCGTGACAGCCGACGGTGCGGTCTTCGCAGTCTCTGCACGGTGATTTCATCGCGCTTCCTGATTGAGCCACCAGAGCACCATTTCCACGTTCGAGTGAGGGCACTCGCCTGTCTCGTCAATGGGGCATTCCCCTGATTTCTGACAGTTGCGGCAGAACTCATTGACGACGGTGCTGATGTCGTAGTTTGCGAGGATATTTGCGAGCTTGCGGGGCATTGATTTTGTGATGTTTTCGTAGTTGAGCATTGTTTAACTCCTTCCCAGTATTTCAGGCGGGCAGACGAGCACGGGACGGACTCGTTCGAGGTTCCTGCGCTGGAACTCCCGCTTGACCGTTCTTTCATTGACGTAAAGGGCGCCGGATATGTCGATGATTCTTGCGCCTTCGCACCAGCGCTCATACGCCCACTGAACCTCTTTGTTGGATAGTGTGCGGCTCATACACCCGCCACCACCCTGAAGATGCTGACGGCGTTGACGAGGATGCGCGCCGCGTCGGCGATTATTTGCGCGGCGAACGCCAGGCGCTGAGGGTCAACCGCCATGATGTCGAACTGTGCGATTGCTGCGAGTATGGCGACAAAGCTGTTCGCCAGGGCTTCAAGTAATTCGTTCATCGGCTGAGCTCCTCCTCCAGTGCGTTTTCGTGCCACTCTATCTCATCGTCGTAGAATTTGAGGCACGCCTGCTTCAGCTCGTAGCTGAGGCACTGCAGCGTTCTGATGCGTCCCCGCTCCCTGCGGAGCGTTGAGAGGCGCTGCTTGTATAATTCCGCTTTAAATGTCATTGTGTCACTCCTTTATTTGCTGATTGCATATACAAAGTTGTCGGGAGTAATGATTCGCTTTGCGTCTTCGCCGTTTGCGAAGTTCTGGATGTTATACTGTGCGGCTTTGCAGATTGATTTTTTCATAACCTTGTTTGCGCCGACTTTTTTGTTCTTTATCATCCAGTTGCGAAAGCGAATAACAACGTGGTCGCTGACTCCGTCTGATTCGCCAGTGAGGACGAGCTTCCTCCATCTGTTGATTGTGGCAACATCAACGCCCGCCTCATAGGCAGATACCATTGCGAGCATAATCGGAGCAGCAGACTCGATTCCCGCTTTTGTGGTGAGTAAATTACAAGCGACAAATGAGTCGTAATGCTTTACAAGCCACTTGTAATTGTCGATGTAAGAAATATTTGCGCCGCTTGTTTTGTCGTCAATGATATGCATTGCAAGCGATGCGGTGCCGATGAGTTTCTGCGAGTAGTCGGCATCTGCGAACATTTTGATGTTGTCTTTGATTGTGCGTTTTCTTCCGCTGTCATAGTTGATTGAGCGGGGCATCCCCGTGCAAATGAGGAAAAGAGCGGGCTTGTTCGCACAAACGACAGCTGCGAGTCTGTGCTGACCGTTCAGAAGGTTGCCTTGTTCGTCGAAGCAGATGCCGTCGCCGGTTATGTCCCAGTTGCCGTTCGTGATGTCGCTTGCGTAGGTATGAACTCTGTCAATGCTGATTTTGCGGTTTTTGGGGTTGTGATTTTCAAGCCAGTTTTTTGCCATGTCGGGGGTGACAAGCATTTCGGTGTATTTTCTCATTTTGATTTTTCCTTTCTTAAATAAACATTGTTGTTATACTCTTTATTGTGTGACGCAATTTGAGTGCTTATTCTTCAATGATGCAAACATTCGCCAGCGTGCCGAACTTTGCAATCCAGTTGTAACCGCTCTGAACGGAACCGTCCCAGAAGATGTCGATTTTGTTGCCCTTGATTCCGCCTCCGACGTCCACGCACTTGAGCGTGAGTGTCTGACCGTTGTCGCCGGTAATTTGTATCACGCTGCCGAGCGGGATGACGTTCGGGTCGACCGCGCAGGTTGCGAGGTGCTGCGAGCGGACGCCTGTCGCTGTCTGGTAGCCCCACTCTTCGTCGGGGACGTAGAAGGTCAGCGAGAAGACTCCGAGCGAGTCCTTGACGTAGCGGTTCGGGCGTGCGGGTCTCTGTTCTTCGACCTGTTCGATGTAGGTTTCCATTTTGGCGAGTGTGCGTTCTTCTGCTTTTTTTACTCCGCAGGTCAGGGCTCCGAGAGCGAAGTCCGCCGCGAGCATAGTTGTGATTATCTTCTTAAACATTCTTTTGTTCCTCCACACATTTTGCTATTAATTTTTCGATAAAATCTTTGAGGATGTCCTCGCCTGCCATCCACGCCTTGACGCGTCCTTCTTCTATGTAGCAGGTTGTGTTTTTGTTTTCGGCAAGTTTAGCACCCCACGGGAGTTCGCCTGCCTTCATCAGCTGCGGGATTGCCGACGCGGGGATGCCGGTCATCCTGCTCGCCTGTGCGGTGGTGATTCTCATAAATATTTCAGTCCTTCCGCTGTCATATCGACCTCTTCGGTCTGAAAGTGCTGCACGAGATACCATTGTTCGCGTGCTGTCAGGCTTCGGAACTCGTCGCCCTCGACTCCGCATATCAGGGCATCACCGACGAGGATGTCACGGTTCACGACGATCTGCTTTTTGTCGTCGCCGAGCTTCCAGACGAGCTCGCGGTTCTTCGGCAGGTTCTTGAGTTTGCCTTCTTCGTTGCAGACAATGACGATTTTCTCGGTGATGCGCACCGTCTCGATTAAGCCGCCGACGGCTTCCTGAAGCGCTTCAAGTGTGTTGTCGATGTCTGCGGGGACGGGATAGTGTCGGGGGTAAAGTCTTAATACTCTGATTTGTTTCATTGTGTTGACTCCTTTTGCTGAATTGTGCGGAGCTGTTCCCAGTTGTCATACATGAGGTGCGAGTGGTCGAGGCAGTCCTGCTTGTTGTCATAGAGCTGACGCATCGGGATTCCGTCCCAGAAATAGCAGGTGTGGACTTTCTGACCGTTGTGCGAGTATCGGCAACCGTAAAGACTCTGGTCTTCGTGTGAGAACATTTCCGAGATATAAACCTTGAAGACTTTGTTGTCGTCTCGCATGTAGTAATATTCCGTATCGTCAAGCTCTGGGTCGCGGGGGTTCGGAAGGTAGGATTCAATCATTCGCTTCGTCATGTCTGTCATGGTGATAACTCCTTGTTGTTAGTTTCTTGCGTTTCCGCAAGTTATCGGGCAAAAAAAATTGCGTCCATTTCGTCGATGCTCAGACCGTAGTGACTTTTGATGAGTGAGAGCTCCTTGCGGGTGAACTCCGTCTTGCCGTTAATCTTGTTATAAACTGCGTCAATTCTTTTGTTTATAACATCGGCGAGGTCATTCGGCGACGATTCATGGGCGACCAGCATCGCTTTGAAAAGCTGCTTGTTATACATGTTTTCACCTCCTTTTGTCGTCTTGCGTTTTCGCAAGTTCTCCTACATTATACACGATAAAATCAGTTTGTCAATGCTTTTTCGCAAAAAAATCTTGCAAAAAATCAAGTTGTGTGTTATTGTGTGTTTGAGGGAGGTGAACATATAATGGATACAAAGAAATTATTAAAGGACCGCAGGGCAGAGCTCGGGCTGACGATGAAGCAGGTCGCCGAGAAGGTCGGCGTCTCGGAGTCCACCGTCAGCAGATGGGAAAGCGGTGACATCGCGAACATGACCCGTGACAAGGTTCTTGCCCTGGCGAACGCTCTCAAGGTCACGCCCGCCACAATCATGGGCTGGGAAGAAAAAGAGGAATCGCCCGCCGAAGCGAGCGACCCTCAGACCGAGATATTTGTCAAGTTGTTAAAGCGGATGACTCCGGAGCAGAAGCAGAAGCTGGCGGATTATATGATAAATCTGATTGCAGCAGATAATCAATGACGGCTTGCTTCTGCTCCTTCGGGAGCGCCTCGAACAGTTCAGTCAATTCCTTATCATTCACTTAAAAAGCCCCCTTGTTTATGGTGTAGTAAAATGATAGCAAACAAATGTTCGATTGTCAATAGGAAGGAGCAAAAAAATATGCCGAAGTTCAAGCACTCCCCGAACGGAGCGGGCACGGTGACGAAGCTGAGCGGGAACCGGCGGAAGCCGTTCCGCGCTCTGGCGCCCGCACGGTTTGACCTTGAGCAGCAGAAGTGGGTTCAGGATACCGTCGGATATTTTGAGACGGCGATACAGGCGCGTGACGCCCTGGCGGCTTATCGCCAGTGTCCGCCCGCCATAAGCCCGAAGACGACCTTCTGCGAGCTCTTTGAAGTGTGGAAACCGCAGGGGTATATGAATATCAGCAAGAGCGCAATCAACGGCTACAACGCCGCCTTCAGCCGATTCGCGCCTATTCACTCGCAGAGGGTTGTCGAGATTAAGACTCCGCAGCTGCAGTTCTGCATCACCGAGCAGGCGCGCGCCGGTGCTTCGCACTCCGCCCTGCATCAGATGAAGGTTGTCGCCGGTCTTCTGATGAAGTATGCGGTGCAGCTCGACCTCATCAACCGCAATTATGCGGAGTTCGTGCAGATACCGAAAGAGGAGCAGACCGAGAAGGGCATCCTCACCGACCTCGACCTGAAGAAGATTCAGGCGGAGGCAGAGAACGGCGACACCGCCGCCCGCCACGTGATGATTATGTGCTTCACCGGCTGGCGAATACAAGAATATTGCAGTCTGACGGTGTTCGATTATGACCGCGAACAGCACACCCTCAGAGGCGGGCTGAAAACGGACGCAGGGCGCGACAGGGTCGTTCCTGTGCCCGAGCGGGTGCAGAGATATGTCGAGGAGTTCTTCGCGTCCTCTGAGCGCCTGTGCGGGCTCAACGTCAAGCAGTTGCGCGAGGCGTTCTATCTTCTGCTCGACCGTCTCGGCATCCAGAGCGCCGATGAGCAGAAAAAGAAAATCACCCCTCACTCAACGCGGCATACTTATAACAGCATGCTGGCGAAGCAAGGGGTGAGCGTTGAAAAGCGCATGAAGCTGATGGGTCAGGTCTCGGAGGATGTCAACCGAAAGATTTATACACACACCGAGATTGAGGAGCTCACGGCGGCGGTTTCAGGTCTGTGACCTCTTGACTGAAAATCAAGAGACGGCGTTTGTGCATAATTTGTGCATAATAGAGTGAATTTTTCGCCCTTTTTGTGATGAAACGGGCATAAAAGTGAAAAAAAAGAAAAGCCCCGAAGCCCTTATTTTTCAAGGGTTTCGGGGTTGTTTTACTGGTCCGAGTGGCGAGACTTGAACTCACGGCCTCTTGACCCCCAGGTAAGTTTTAAAAATGAAAAGTCCTTGATATACAAGGGTTTTCGGGACTTATTTGTGCATAATTTGTGCATAATAGAGGGCGTTTTTGAGCTCTTATCTGCCGAAAATGTCGAGGAGTTCCCTCGTCATTTTGACGGCTTCGTCTGTCGTGACCTTCACCAGCTCGGCGAGCTGGGTGTCGATGACGAACGCCGTGTCTGAGTGCACGTAGGTGCTGATGCCGTTGATTATGGCGTCAACGAACGCCTTGATTGCTTCGAGCAGTTCTGCCATGTCGTTGTCCTCCTCAGTCGAGATATTTTGCAGAGACCCACCTGCCGTCGCCGATGCACGCCCACGAGCCCGAGTATTTGACGGGCCGCACGAGTGTGCCCTTCGGGAGCTCGTCGATGACGGGGAAGCTCGTCCCCGCTCCGCTTCTGACGTTGAGGTCTGTTGTCGTGCACTTCTGAAGCGAACGAATCACGCCGAGCACGCCCTTGTAATTGTGCTTTACGGCGGTGCAGTAATATTTGCCGCCCCAGTTCTGGTCGAGCGACCAGAAGGACGTTGTGCCGTAGTTTTTGCCGAGAGCGATTGCGGTGTGCCCTGCCGTGCCGGTTATTCCTGCGTAAGTGTCCCACTCGACGATGTCGCCCTTCTGGGGCACGAAGTCGGGTGTGTTTTTTATTTTAATGAATTTGCCTTTGAGTTCTGGGTGCTCGTTGAAGTAATACCAGAGCCCCTTTGCGTAGCCGTGCGGATTGCTGGGCGATGAGAACGTCATGACGATGCCGTAGCACTTTTTGAGGTAGTCCTTGACCTCGTCCACGCACTGATAAGGCTGTGACGGGACGCCGTCGGTGTCAATGGCGCGCCCGTCCGCCCATTTCAAATACTCCGATTTAGTGAGCATCGTCTTCACCCCATAAGCGTTTGAAGTTGAGCTGTGCGACTGCTGCCTCAATGAGCATGTCGAGCTCGAGCTCGGTGATGTCGATGCCCTTCTGAGCGAGCATCTGCATGACATAGGTCTTGCAGCGCTCCAGCTTCTCGGGACCCTGTAAATCGTGATAGAGCTGTTCGACCGCCTTGACGCACTGCTCGGCGGTTTCTTTTTTTATGTGGATGTTGAGCTTCTCTTCGACGAGTGACTTGAGCTTGAGTCCGATGTAGCCGAGCATCGTCGCGACCGCTCCGGCGATAGCTGTGATTAAAGTCTGAAAAAATATGTCTTTCATCGTGTCACCTCTTCTGTGTCGGCAGCTCCATGACAGTGTTGAAGATTTCATCAACGACTCCGTTGCCGCCGAGATTGTGATATGCTTTGTAACATTTTTCGAAGGCGTCCTTTGAGTAAATCGGGCAGAATCCTCTGTCGATGCTCTTCTCGTAGGTTCTGATGATTTCGGCACGCAGCAGGCTCTGGAGTCCGCCGTCGGTCGCTTTCTGCTTTGTGGCGATGTCTTTGACCTTTGCGACGATGAAGCCGAAGACCGCCGTCACCGCCGCCGTTATGAGCGCTTTTGCTATCAGCTCCGTCATACATCTGCCCCCTTTGTGAATGTCCCGCTTCCTGCGTTAGTGTAGAACACACCGTTGACCGTGTCATACATACCGATTACGCTGTCGCTTATGCGGTAACAAGGCACAAAATCACGCTGGAGCGTTCCGTCAACGTATAACTTGCAAGAATAGATTTTTACTGATGCGTATTTGTATGATGAGCTTCCTTGTTTTCTTGCAAATAAATGTGTGTTATAAGTGCAGCCGTTTGTAAATGCCGGATATGTGGCGATTGTCGTTCCGTCAATCTTTAAGTCTTGATTTGTAACGCCTTGTTCGAGCAATATTCGCCTTGTTGCGTCTCCTGTGATTTCAGACGATACATCAGCACCGTTGCCGCAAGAAAAATACAGACCGTCATAATAAATTATGTCGTAGCGGTTTGTTGTGTTGTTCGTCATAGCACCGAAGCAAGAACTGTCATTTGTCGCACTTGTATATTGAAAATCAATAATCACACCGTTTGTAGTTTTTATGCCCGTGTCAATTCTCTGCGTTCCTGTGCTTTCAATATACTCAACGGGTTGAAAATGTATCTGCCATTTCGGCTTTACAACCCACTCCTGATTTGTGTTATCCCATACAAGAATATCGCCGTTTGCCGTTCCTGTCGGCAGAGGCGGTTGCAGAGCCATATCCCCGTAAACCCACTGTTGCGTTACGCTGTCATAGTATTTTATTCGTGCCATAATTTACCTCACTTTTTGCCATTTAGTGATTATGATTTTTCGTGTATATCCCTTTATGCAAGTATACATAATCACTTGATTTTTTGTTATCTCGGCTATGTTGCCGTTGTTGTCGGTTAAGTATGCCTTTTTGTTTACGCCGTTGAATTTTCTTATACACCGATATTGTGTAACCTTGCCGTGCAGTATGACCGTAGCCGTGTCTCCAACCTTGACTTTGTGTAAATTCTTAAACCCTTGATGATTATGGTCTGCGATTGAAATACTGCCTCTGTAATCATACGCAACGGCTCGGTCTCGCTTGTCGCAGACGGTCTGCGTGTTCGTGTTTAAGTCCGCATACTGCAAACGCTCGCTTATGTTGACAGAGGGTATCGCTATCCAATCTTGCCTCGTTGCCCTTGCTATCATAACCGTTGAGAGCAAGAGGGCAAGGGTGATGTAGAGTGCTATTAACTTATTCATACGCCTTGCCATACTACACCCGTTAAATCTTGCCATACTGCCGTTGTCTGCCAAGTTGAGAGGAGAGCAGAGGGGACTTTTATCACGCAATCGTTTTTGTGCTTGAGAGAACTTGTTGAATACAAAGAGGGAATACTTGTTGCGTTGCTGAAATCGTAAAGCATACAATTATTACAACCGCTAAAAATATTTACGGGGAATGTTGCGGGCGGGTTGCCTTCAAAAATGAAAGAAGGAACATTACTGCACCCATTAAAACCGCTTGCGAGAATTTCCGTCACGCTTGACGGTATAGTTATAGGTTGATTAAGAGCCGTGCAATTTGCAACGCCGGATATTCCGATTTTTGTAAGTGTGTTAGGAAAAGTAATTGAGGTTATATATTTGCCGAAGTTATCTGTGCGAAAAAGGTTATATAAAAAACTTTGCGGTATCTCTGTCCAAGTCCCCACGAACTCCGCTTTTGTTGGATAACCGTCCGAGTCGTAGTCGGAGAAAACGAGACCTTTTGTAACCGTAGTCGGTGTCGGTAAGTCCCCGATTGCCGTAGCCATTTCGGAGGGCGTGTAGGTGTCTGCCGAGCCGTTTTTCGCTCTGATAGCGTCCGCGATGTCACTGTAGTGTTGAGTGTCTGTGATTCCGAGACTCATGGCGCCACCTCCTTAATAGTTTTCACTGTCGGCGTCGACTAAGTTATCGACGGAGTTATCGCTCGTGTCTATCCAGAGTAGATTCGTGTCAAGCGGAGCCGTCGCCTGAGCGACGAATCCGCCGCCGGCTGACGGTGTCTGAGCGGTCCACTCGTCATTGGCCTCGTCCCATGTCAGCACATCGCCGTCAGCTGAGCCGCTCGGGAGCGTGTCCTGCTTGCCCGCGAGCGCTGCGTCGATGGTGTCGGCGTTGTCGTTGAGGTCCGCGACATCGACGAGATCCGTCGTGTCGGGTTTCTTGAGGTTGTAGTTTGTTGTGTATGTCATTGTGTCGTCCTCCTTTATAATGCGTTAGTCCACGTGATTGCGTTGTCCGCGCATTCGTAGCTGATGTCGTTCTGAAGTCTGACGGGGTTCGTTTCAAAGCTGAGCTTTCTCGTTCCGTTCTCGTTATCTCCGAAGGTCATTGAAGTCGTGTAATAATAACCAGGATTTATGCCCGTTCGATAGAAGCCGACGATGCCTGAACGGGTCGTGATGTCTTCCGCTTTCATCACTGCGCCGCTCTTATAAAGCAGGCGGATGTTGCTTGCGGTGAACTCCTGCGTGAATGTCTCGTTATAGGTCGTCGGGACGTTTATAATGCGCAAGCCGTCCACGATGTCTGCTTCTATGTTTGCCGTGTCGGTGAATGTTAAGCCGTAAAGGGTATATGACGCTTTGACCTGAAAAGCATAATCCGCCGTGACTTCTTCCGTCTCTGTCGGCGTGTAGTAGCGTGTATATGTAGCACTTGACAAGTTGTGCGAAACGCCTGCGTAAGAACTTGAATAATAGCATCCCGTAGTCTGTGAAAGCGAAGCGGGCACTTTTGTGATGGCGACGACCTCGCCGTCCCTCTCCCAGAAGAGGCAGACATATAAATCTCTGAGCCTGAAAAATGAGGAGAAACTTGACCAGCTGTTATCCCCGAGATACGAGCCCTCTTTTACTATCGGAACCGTGCGCGGCACGATGATTTTGATATATGCAGGGATGCATATCGGCAGCGTTTCGTCCGCCTCGTATGCTTTGCCGCTCCGCGCGGTATATGTCGCCGTAACGGTGAGCGTCTTCGCGTTCGGCACCGTGTAGCCGGTATCGGGTGAAAAAGTGCAGTAGTCTGTGACGACTGCCTCCGAGCCGTCCGCATATATCGCTTTTATCTCGCACCCGCTGAGGTCGAGCGTCTGACCGTATGTCGGGAGCTTATTCGGCAGAGCCGACCAGTAGATCCGCTTGACTTCGGGCTGATAGCCGAGAACCGCGAGCCGCGCATCTCTCGCGTCTATGGTGATTTGGCTCACGATTCCACCTCCTCCCCCTTCATCGTGACTGTGAATGTGTGCGGTGTCGTCTCGGTGTTCGACCATAAGTCGACAGGCGTCGAGATGGTCTTGACGATTTTGCCCGCTTTCTGTTCTTCTTCAAGCGCCCATTCTTCCGCGTTGTCTATTAGCACGCGGTATGTTATGACTGCGTCAACATCGAGCGTATAGTTGACCGTAAAATTCAAGAGGCCCTTCGCCCAGTCCTTTGTGACGACAAGCGTCGTCTCTGCGAGGACCTGCTCCATCGCGCCCGATTCGAGCGCGCCCCAGGTGTTGACTCCGATTTCTCCCCAGATGAACGGTTCGAGGTCTCCCCAGGTGCGCGGCGCGAAGCTGATGATTATTTGCTCCGAGTTCGAGTCGTTGCTCTGCCACATTATGAGGTCTTTCGTGCCGCCTGCCTGGCTGGCGGCTCTCTCTGCCGCTGTGCTCGCCTCTGCCGTGTTTGCTCCCGCGCATCCGATTGTCGTCGAGCCTCCGAACTTCGTCTCGATTTCGGTAATTTTGACGACGGTCCCGCCTGCCGCTGCCTGCCCGCCTGTGAGCGTCACGCAGTCGAAAAGGTCGAGACAAGGGTCGCACGGTATCTCTGCGCTGATAGGCACCGACGAGAAGCTCTGCGCGTGTCCGATGATGTCGTTGAGCATCGTCTGGACGGTGCGGATGTCGGTGACTTGCCCCGCTGCGTTCCTGAGCTTGCCGTCTGTCTGGAGCAGAGCGTTCGCGCCGAGGTCAAGGTATGCGTTGCCGCTTCCCGCTGTCGCGCTTTTCATCTCGCCCGTCTCTGCGTTGGTGAGATATATCGTCAGAGGCGTGAAGACCGTGTGCGCGATGTCCGAGTCGAAGCGGTCGTTCGTCTTGACCGTTGCGACCGAGGCGCTCGACTCCATCGGCAGGAAGACCAGCTCGCCGTCGCGGTTTATGGTCGCCACCGAACCGATGGCAGCCGCGAGATGGCTGAGCGCGTCTCTGTATGTTTCAATGTCGTCGTTCCAGATAAGGGTGAGGTCGGTGCCGCCGTTCGGAAACGCCGAGAAGTCTGCCTCGTCCATGCCGAGCGTGACTCCGCATCGCGTGCAGAAGTTCTGCGCCCAGTTGTACGGCGTCGCGAGTCCCGAGACGCCGAGGTAGGGCTTGTCGAAGTTTATCATCGCATCGTAGGCGCTGATGCTGCACACTTCGCCGTTCTGGAGCGCTTCGGTGATGGTGAATACTCCGAGCGGCACTTCCCCGCTTATTAGCCCCGCTGAGACCGTACAGGCAAGCGTTATTGTGCCGCCGTATATCTTCGCCCTATCAACGCCGATGTCGTCCACATAGAGCCCCAGAGCGAGCTGTGAGGCGTACACCGTGCCGAGTGCGATTTCCGTTGCGCTCGCGCAGGCCCGCGTGAGCCTGCCCGAGTCTGCTGCTATATTGTCGGCGGTGAAGCTGTGAGCGACACCGTCCGTGTCTGTCAGTGTGCCGTGCCATTCAAGGCGCCGCACCTGCGCCTGTATTACTGAGTTATAAAAGCCGACCGAAGGTTCATACATATCAGCTCGCCTCCAGGTCTCTGAAAGTTATCGAGACGTCCCAGTAGGTCGCCGTGGATGTGTCTCTTACGAGGTCAGCGGTGAACGAGCTGACGAAGCAGGTCCAGTTTGTCGAGGAGTTGTCGCCGTCGCTCCAGATGGTGAGCTCGACGCTGTCCTGCGCGGCGGCGTCTTCGAGCGTCGCCTTAACCGTGCCGGTTGTCTTTATCTTGACCGAAAGCTCCGCGAGGTAGCCGATGCGGATGACATCGCGCCTCGTTGTGCCTGCCTCTGTCTGCTTTGTATATTCAGCGAAGCCGCGCTTCTCTGAGTAGTTGTCGTCGTTGAGGACGACCTTCACGCCGTCAATGGCGAACGCGTCGATGTGTGTTGACATAATCAGTGACCTCCGCTTCTGAGTGTCGTGCGCTTGAGCGAGCGCTGGATGACCGCGTCAAGCTGTTCGCCGCCGATGTAAACGTAAACATCGCCGCCTCCGTTTTCGCTGACCGCCTGCGCGATGCTGTCATAAAGCGTCTGCTCGCCGATGAGCATCTCAGGCTGTGATGAGTCGCCGACGCCGATGAGCTGCGGGCTCGTGAAGAGCGCGCCCTTCTCGGCTGCCTGCGCGTACCAGTCAACGGTGACGGTCGGCACGCTTCCGCTTTCCGCGTCGAAGTTGCCGCTCATTGAAAAGTGCGGGAGCTTGACCTGTGCGAACTCGAACTTCGTCGAGGCGAATGCCTGCTTCATTTGTTCGAGGTTCTGCGTGACTGCGTTCTTCGCCGCCGTCATCGCGGAAGTTGCCGCCATCTGATAAGTCTTGAAGGCCGCGCCGGCTACGGTGAGAGCACCCACGAACGTTTTAAGCGAGGTTGCCGTTGTGTTGACCTCTTCGCTGTATTTGCTCATATCTTTGAGCCCTGAACCTACCGCCGCCATGCTGGCGCCGAGGTCGAGCAGGTTCATGCTGACTATTGATTTGAGACCTTCGGCGAGGAGCTTCACGCCTTCGCCTGCGGTCTTTGTCTTTTCCATCAGTCCGCCGATGGCGTCGACAAGTTTTGCGAGTCCTGTTGTTGCGAGGTCAATGCCTGCCCCGATGGCGAGGATTGCCGCACCGAAGACTCCGATGCCGAGCGCACTTGCGGTCATTGCCGGACCAGTCAACGCCGCGACTCCCATTAAAGCCGCAATAGAAGCGACGATTTGCATCAAAGCCGCTGCCGCGGGAAGTCCGCCCGCTCCGATTGCGACTGCGCCCTCTGCGATGAGCTTCAAGCCCACGCCGACGAGTGCGAACGCTGCGCCCAGAGCGACGAGCTGAAGAGCTGCGCCCGCCATCGCGCCGAAGCCCGAAGCTGCGCTTGCCGCTCCGCCTGCCGCCGTTGCGGCTGCTCCGCCGACGGATGAGAGACCGCCAACAGCTGAGCCCGCCGAGCCTGCCAGCTTGCCGAAGATGCCGCCGAGCCCTGAAAACGCTCCGGCGATATTCTTGCCGACGGATGCGAGAGGACCTGCGACTGCCACGATGCCGCCGAAGGCGACGATTGCCGTCTTTACGCCGTCGGGCAGATTGCTGAAACCTTCCGCCGCCGCCTGTATGGCAGGAACGGCGATGTCTGCGATTGTAGTGAACGCAGGCGCCATTGCTTCGACGAGCTCCGCCCCGATAATCTTGAGCCCGTTCATCGCCTGCGTGAATCTGTCTGTCGGGTCGAGCGTTGCGTCAAATGTCGTCGAGACGTTGCCTGCGACGTCGCTCATTGATTTGCTGAAGTCCTTCGCGCTTATTTTGCCGTTGTTGAAGGCGTTGAATATTGTCGCACCGGCTTTCGAGCCGAAGAGGTCGATTGCGGCCTGCAGTTTCTCGGTGTCGGTTTTGCTGCTGTCCATAACCTTGCCGAACTCTGCGATTGCTTCGGTCATTGTCTGACCGTCTTTTGTTGCGTTCTTGAGTGCCGTCCTGAGCGCCGTTGAGGTGTCGGCAGTTGTGAGACCGGCAGTGTTGAACGTTGCCATAAGTCCCGCCGCATCCTCGACGCTGAGCCCCATCTGTGTGAACGAGGCGGCGTTCTTTTGCAGAGCGTTTCCGAGCTCGTCCATGCTGATGCCGGTCGCCTGTCCTGCGGCGTTCATGGCGTCAAGCACCGACGAAGCGTGCGAGGAGCTCTCACCGAACGCTGCGAGCGTGTTCGCCACCGTGTCAACCGATGAGCTGACGTCGGTGTCGTTAATCTGTGCGAACTTGATGAACTGCTCAGAGAGTGACTCGAGCTGTGTGCCTGTGAGCTGGAACTTCGTGTTGACTTCGCCGACCGCATCGCCTGCCGTCTCGAAGTCTGTCGGCAGGTCTGTCGCGACCTTCTTCATGGAGTTGTTGAGCTCTTCGAGGCTCTTCCCCGTTGCGCCCGTCTTGACAGCGACGGTGTCCATTGCGCTGTCGACTTCTTTCCATGAGTCTGCGATGCCTTTGCCGACCTTTGCGGCGATTGCAGTCCCTGCGACCGCCTTGCCGATTGATTTTGTCATGCTGCTGCCGATTGCGTTGCCCGCCTTTTCACCTGCGGGAACGGCGGCACCTGCGAGCCCTTCGGTGATTGCCGCCTGTGAGCCCTGCATGTTCGGGACGATTGTGACCGTCGCTTTCGCGACTTCAATCATTGCCATTGTTATTCACCGTCCTTTTGTCCGAATATCCTCCGTCTTAATTCTTCAAGCGGGAGCGGAGTCCCCACTTTTTTCGCTGTGCTCTTCTTGCCTGGTCTCGGGTAAGGCTTCGGGCGTTTCGGTTTTTTGCCCGTCCCCTTTGCGCAGAGGTTTGCGTTGATTGCACTGAGCACGTCAAATATATCAGCCAGGAGTGCGTTCGTCTTCGCCGCTGTTGACCACTGAGCGAGCTCGGGTCTCAGCTCACGGAAGAGCGCACTGTCCGGCATTGTGTTCTTTATAAATGAATCAAGCGCACTCCACGAGAGAGTGCGCCCGATGTCGTCCAGGTCATAACCTGTTCGCGTTATTAAGTCATAGGTTACGGCCTCGCGATGCTCCCGAACGAAAGCTGCGAGGCTCAGGATTCCCCCACGCTGATTTTTGACTGCTTCTGAGTTGCCTCAGTCCACGCCGCCGTAATCTGATTGTATTCGTCATAGGTCAGCGTCTTCGCTATCTTCGCGGGGATGTATTTGTTGTAGAACTTGACCGTCCCCTCGAACGTGTTGAGCGTTGCCCACTCCTCGAGCGTGAGAGAGCTGCCGAGGGGTATTTCAACGACTTCGTCGCCGATGTTTACGCGTAAGGTCTCAACCTTCGGTTTTTTGAGTGTGATTTCCATTGTCTGACTCCTTTCTCATTTCACGCCGCTCAGGATTCGGTCGTCTTGCTGATGGTCCAGCTGTCAGCGGTGATTGTCGCCGTCCATGTGATGACCTCGTTGGGCGCGAAAGTTACATCGCTGACTTCTGTCACGACGCCGTTGAGCGTTGAGTAAGTGATGACATCGTCGCCGTCGACCATCTGGAAGATGAACGAGCGGGGTGTCGGTGTGGTGTTGGGGCTGATTGTCGTGCCTTCGAACAGGATGCCGAAGACATCGGAGCTCGTTGTGATGAAGTTCGCCTGAACGGTGGGAAGGTCCTCGCCAGGCATTGAGCGGATGACGGTGTTCGACCAGTCCTTGAGGACTTCGTGAGTCGGGAAGGTTGCTGTGATACCGTCTGCGCTGATGAGTATGTCATCGTCGACTGTTGCGGCTGAGCCGGCTGTGCCGTAGCCGAAGTAGCCGCTGGCGTCGCCGATGCCGAAGTTTGCCATGTTAGTTGCCATCGTGTTTTTCCTCCGTTATTCAAGAGTTATAGTTTCGGGACGTGCAGTGATGAGAAGCGTCGCCCCGCACACTGCGAGGTCTGGGCGCCTCTGGTCTTCGCCCCATGAGTATTGCGTGTTGATTCTGACGCGAACAAGCTCTCTGCCCTGCGATGCCTGCAGGATGCCGATTGCCGTCCGCAGATAATTGAGAGCTTCCGCCTCTGTTGCGCCTCTGCTTGTTAAGTTGACGGTGAACGTGTCCGCCTGGTCTGTGCCGTGCCAGTCTTCCTCGCTGCTGCCTCCCGTTGCCGTGACAAGTATGTTCGGCAGAGAGTAGTCAGCGGGTAAGGGTCGGCAGAACGCCGTCAGTTTTGCGCTCAGCGCCCCTCTGACCGCGTCTTCTATGTCGATAGGTTTCTTTATAGTCATTTCAATTCACCGCCTTGCTGAGTGTCTGGTCGTCCTTTTCGGCATACATTGTCGCCGCATCGGTCGTGTAGATAAAATACATCCACCTCTTTGAGCCGTAGGCCTTGACGATTCGCCCGCCTGATCTGAAGCCCTCGGTGTCTTTTGCAGTCAGTCCCGAGTTCGCTCGGTCTTCGATTTCCTTTGCCTTTTGCTCGCAGATTTGCCCTGCGCCTTCGCTGCAGAGAATATCCTCGAAGCCCTTGCTTATAAACTCGATTTTGACCTTCTTGCTCATCCCGACCACCTCTGAAGGTTGAGCTGAATCGCCGAAACTCTGCCTGTCGGTGAGCTCCACGCTCTCGGCTCGCCGTTGATAGTGTATGTCTCACTGTTGAATACGATTCTGTCGCCTGCCTTGACGTCCGTCCCTGGCGGAACGTAAGCTGTCAGCCCGTCCATGATGCCGAGCACCCTGCCGTCCTGACTCAATGAGGTGCTCGCCGGCTGCACCGAGCATCCGCTGACGTTTGTCTGCGTTGCGTGAGTCCAGTCGTATATGGTCGAGCCCCTTGATGTCGTCGTTGCAGGTCTCAGAATCGTTATGCTGTCGTTACACCAGGAGTGAAGCATCAGAACACCCCCGTCACTTTGTAAGGTGCGAGAGCTGCGCTTTCTGTCGGTGACAGCCCTGCGCCCGATGCGTCGTTCATCCATGTCGAGCTATAACTGATTGATACGCCGCCCGCTGTCTCACTCTGGACGCCGTTGCTCTGCGAGAGCGACTTGACGGCTCTGTTAAGCACCACGTTCTGAAGCGTGCCGTTGAGTCCGTCCGACAGCCCCGCCGTGTATGTGACCTTCACGGGCGTGTAAGGGCTGTAATATCCGCAGGCGCGGACGAGCAGGATGCCGTTCGGCTGGAGGACGAACTGCGTCGCCGCTTCGCCGTTGATGAGCACTTCCGTCACTCCTGTGACATATCGTGCGGGCAGCTGTATGAGCAGGTCGCCGTTGACTCTTGTCACTCGTCTGTCGAAGAACGTCGTGTCAAGCTCGCATTTTGCCGATGGGTAAATGTGCCAGCCTGCGTAGTCTCTGACGAGCTGACTCGCCGCCGTGAGTGCGCTCTGCACCCGCGTGTCGCCGCTGTATTTGTTCGCCGTCATTGTGTTGAAGTCTGCAAGCGAGAGCAGAGAGCCGAGCGTGCTGATGTCGGGCATTGTGTAGCCCCAGTTTGTGAGTATGCTCATTTGCTCGCCGCCTTTTTCGACTTATTTGCAGGAGCTTTCGCCTTGTTCTTCGGAGCGGCTTTTTTTTCTTCGACCTTCTCAACCTTTTTCTTCGGGTGAGCTAAAACCGCGCCTTCAGGGACTTTGTCCTCATCGAAATAACATTTGCGGCCATCGGGCAAAATATAGATTTTCATTTAATCACTTCCCATCTGGACGGTTCTGGGAACCTGTCCCTGATATATTTTCCGACAGCTCCAAACTTAAATGAAGCATTGGAAGTTGACAGAAGGGCCTGCCCTGGTTGAGGCAAGCCCGCGCTGTAAATTTTTACATCGTCAGCCTGTATTCCACCCACTTTTGCATAATTACCATACAATGAGCGAAACATCGGGCTTTTGAATGTGTTGAGTGTTTCGATTGCTTTTTGCTTGTTGATAAGCATCGGAATGTGCAAAGCGTAGTCAAGCGACTCAAATCCGAGAGACTCCAGTTCGAGCCGTGCACCTTCAAGATTCATACAATAACTCGAATTGCCGCGCCTCTTTCTGAGGTCGTCGATTCTCTCTTTGAGAGTGCCTCGATACATATACGGAAGCTCTGCGATTCTTTCCATTATGAAAAAATCGTCATTGAAGAGCCAGAAGTCTTCCGATACATCCGATTCGCATATTTTTCGGTAAGTTGACGTCGCTTTTTCCCATTTTGTCGCTCCGAGCTGTTCGAACGGAACGAAAGCATCGGGTTTGATTCCCTCGGGTCGTCCGCAGAAGAAGAAAATTCTGCCGTGCGGGAAGTTCTTCCCGACCGAGCGCAGCGAATATCGCAGCTCATCCGGCTGAACGTCCTTCTTCAGTATGTAGACAACATCCTTGAGATTCTGTTCCATAGCTTTTCCATTTCCTTTGCAACAACAAGCTTGAGCGCGTTATCGTCCGTTAATTTCAAGAACTCCTCATAAGCTCGGCATTGAATCATTACGTCTTCGGGTGTTTTCTTATGAGAGAGCGAGTCGGGATTCTCAAATCGGTGCCGAGTCGTGCAGAGATGTCTGTCGGCGTGGTAGATTCGCCCGTCTCGTTTCAAGCATTCCAGGACGAACATTCCATCCTCGCCATACTGTAAGCTCTCATCAAAACGAATATCCTTCACAAAATCCGCTCTGAACAGCTTATTCCAGACTCCCCACCAGTGTTCGGGAAGTCCCGAGAGAGTGTAAATTCCTTCGAGATTCGCCGCAGTTCTTTCGGACTGACCTCTCAACCGTTTGTGAGGAAGCTGAATCACATTGAAATCACTGATTGCTTTTTGAAACGTCTCCCACGATTGCGGGAGCATTTCGTCATCCGCGTCGAGGAATGTTACCCACTCTCCGTGCGAATAGTCTAATCCTGTATTTCTCGCACCGCTCACGCCCTTTGTTCTCTCATTCTCGATAACCTCGAAGCCGTAACTTTCGGCGATTTCGCGCCCTGAGTCCGTGCTGTGGTCGTCAACGAGTATCACTTCAAGACGTTTGTCGAGGCTCTCGCAACACCGCCCGAGCCACTTCTCAGAGTTCCAGAACGGAACGATAACGCTGATTGTCATTTAACTTATGACTCTTCGGGAGCTACTGCGTAAACGCCCTTGAGGTCAACGACTGCGCAGGCGAGTCTCTCTTCGCCGACGAGTGTGACTCTGTTGTAGATGGCGTCGTCTTCGTTCTGTTCGAAGAGGCGAACGTCGATGCCGCCCTTCTTCCAGATTTTAACTGCTTCGCGAGCTGCAACAAGTGCGGTTCCCTGAGTGATTGTGCTGTCAGCAACAACGGGAACGCCCCAGATTGAAGCGGGCATAGCATAATTGCCATTGCCGTAAGCGCCGGTGAAATAGCCGCCGCCGAGATACTGTTTGTTGTTGTCCTTCGCGGTCATAAGAGTGAAGAGGTCAGCGGGATTTACAAGAACAACAGAAGCATCATAAGCGGAGCCGCCCTTGATTGAAAGGATAGCGTTAAGGATGCCGTCTGCAAGAGTGTCGCCCGAGCCGAGTTCGATTACGCTGAGGCCGCTTGTGCCTGCGATTGCGCCGACAACGGTCGCGTCCTCTACTTTGCCTATCTGATAAACAAGAGAGTTCTGAACCTCTGATGCAAGGAAGGGAGCATCATAGAGAATTTCGTCGGTCTCTTTAATGTAGGCAGCGATTTTGCTGAGAGCGAGAGTTGTGCCGGTGAACGAAGTGCTGTTCGCGGGTTTCTTTGCGCTCTGTGCGGTGACTGCGGGTGTGCCTTCATAAGCGCCCTGCAGGAAGTAGGTGATAGCGTTGCCGCTTATCTGAGTGTTGGTGAAGTAATCAGCAACAGCTCTACGTGCGGGCTGAGGAGCTACGCTTCTGTCAACGTCCGCAATCTGAGGAGCGGTGACAACGTCGGTAGCTGCTTTAAGGTGCATTGATACACCTGATTTTCTGTCGGTCATTTCGCCGGCTTTCTGTGCGAAGAGTTCAAGGTCTGTCATTGTTTTTTCCTCCGTGTTTTTTTCTGTTTTTTCGCCGATGTTTTCGAGGAGCGCGGTCTTCTTTTCCGCCTGCTCACACTCGGCTTCTTTTGCTTCGATTTCCGCCTTGAGAGCGATGCCCTGCTCGATTGCTTCCGCATCGTTGTTTTCGATGCGCTCTTTCAATGCTGCAAGTGCGCCCTTCTTTTCGGCGATTTCTTCTCTGAGAGTCATTTCGATTCCTCCGTTGAGTTCTTTATGTATTCCAGAAGCTCCGCCTTGACCGCATTGCTCTGCTCGGGTTCCTCCGCCGCCGCGTTGACCTCTGCTTTGTCCTCTTCGGTCTCTGTTGTTGCTTCTTCATCAAGCTCGCCCAGGACTCCCTGAAGGAGCGTGATTGCTTCTCTTATGGCGTCAGCGTCTTTTGCGCTGTTGCGCCTGCCCGCTTTTTCTTCGGGCTCTGTGTCTTTTGTCTCGGGTGCCGATGCCTTAACCTCGACAACGCCTGCGTCATCGTTTGCGGGAACGCAGACGCAGGAAATCTCGAACAGGTCGAGGTCTCGGAGCTCATTTGCTTTTCTGCCGTCTTCAAGTGTGACGGGTCCCTGTTCTCTGATGTCATAAGCGAACGAGAACTTTGACAGTCTGCCGTCCTTGTAAAGCTCGCGCACTCTCTGCGCTTCATCTGTGCCGTCGAACTGTGCGACGAAGTGAAGCCCCTTCTCGTCCTCCTCAGCGTCCGCTGTGCCTATGAACGAGCTCAGGGTGTCCATCTGGTGCGCCCAGAGGAGCGGGATGCCTTTGCCGCCGTTCCAGCGCGTTTTGAGCGTGTCTGTGAAGGCGCCCTTCTTTACGATGTCGCCGTAGCTGTCGGGCTCTCTTATCCATGTGGACGCGTAGCCCTCGATTGAGCCGTTGCCTGCGTCTTTGTAATTGACGTTAAATTCTTTATAATTCATCGTGTTGACCTCCTCAGTCTATTGTGATTGTGACCTCGGTCGAGCAGTTGCAGCCGCAGGTCTCGTCTGCTCCGAGATTGTCGTCGCCAGGCCACTCGGCGCCGTTTGAGAATTTCTCGCTGATTGATACGGTCTCGCCGTCCATCGCTGCGTGTGATTCTCTCGGATTCTCGCCTGTGACCCACGTCTTCTCAATTCTGCGGTTGATGCCCTGCTGTTCTGCCTGCTGGGGCGCTTCGTGCGTTGCCGCCCATCCTGCGACGGTCAGAGCAAGTGAAGCGCCGAGCACCTTTGAGTGTTCGCCCTCACGCTCTTCCATTGCGTGCGCCGGCGTGTTCTCGGTCTCGGGGTCTTCATCCTCTGCGTCCATCGCTTCCTGCAGATGCTCGCGTGTCTTTTCGTTTATTGCCGCCGCTCTGCCTTCGGAAAGCATCCTCAGATAGTTGCGGGTCTGCTCTTTTGAATACTTCGCACCGAGTGCCTTTGCCACTTCCTGACCGTGTGCGTCTGCGACTTCGTCAATGACCGGCTCGAGGTCGTCAGCGAGCTCTCTGTCCCAGCGCTCTTTATTCCACCAGTTCTCGGCTCGGGCTCCGATTTTCGGGAGCACTGCGTTTGCCTGGCGTTTAAAGAACTTTGACAGCGTCTCCGCCATGAGCTCGTTCTCTTTGTCCGTCGCTCTGGTCGAGATGCTGATTGTCGTCGCCTTGCATCCGCACTCGTGAGCTTTCAGTCCGCTCTCAACGATTGCCATCGGCTCCTGTTCGTCCATGTGGGTGTCGCTCGGGCTCGCCTGTCCGCCTTCAATGACGTTGAGAGGGACGATGAGGTCGTCGCCTCCGTCTATCGGCGGGAGGTTGTTGTCGGCTCTCGCCTCGTTCCTTGTCATCCACGGACCGCCGACGGCGCTCTGGAGGATGCTCGCACGCTCTTCAAACGAGCCCTTGAGCTTCTCGGTGAGGTCGAACTCGACGTAAGTATTCGGAGCGGCACCGACCAGCGGGAGCAGAAAACTGTTGAATCTCTGCTGCACCATCTGAAGAATAGGACCCAGACAGTCCGCATAAAGCGCGCGGGCGTTGTCCTTTGCGCTTGCGTAGGTCTGAGTCGATGTGTGCCATATAAGCGACGGGTTGATATGATAAGCCGCCGCGACGTCTTCACGGCTGAGCTGCTTCGTCTCTGCGAACTGCGCCTGCTGGGCGTTGAACTGATACGGCTTTATTTCCATGCCGTCCTCGAGCAGAGGCATCTTGCCGGCGTTTGCTCCGCCTTTGCCCCACGCTTCGCGGAAAGCTGTCGCGAACCGTGCCCTCTGTTCGTCATCCCACGGCTGCACGTCCTTCGGGCGCGTGATGTAGGCGTTGAACCTGCCCGAGCTCGCCCAGACTTCCGTGCGGAACCTGTCCGCCTGAATCTGCTCGCTGAGTGTCTGCCTCAGTGCCGAGATAGGCGACTGACTTCCGCCAGGATTGCCTGGCGAATACATGCGGAGCGGAACGAACTCGTCCTTGTTGAGCATGATGCTGCCGTTGCCGTTCGCCGAAACTATCAGCTGACTCGGTGCGTAGTTCGTCCGGCTCTTCTGCTCTCTGACCCACTCGGCAGGAATCACGCGGAGCTGATAGCCCGCTTCGCTGTCGGGGTCGGGAAGCAGCCAGAGGAACGTCTCGCCCATGAGCAGATATTCCGTCATAAAGCTGTTGACGAACTCGTAGGCGGTCTGGTCGCTGTTCGGCTTCCAGAGGAGCTGTGCCGCCGCACTGTCTCGGTCTCTGCGCCTCTGCGCTTCGCCGTCTCTGATATAAACCTTGAGCGGGAGCTGTGCCACGCTGTCAGCGAGGAACGACACCACCGCGTGAAGGTTCGCCTGCGTCTCATAGAGCCGACGTGCCGTCAGCCCTTCAACGCTCGGGATGATGCTCGGCTGAAATGTGATTTTATATGCGGTGCCTTTTCCGCTGCCGAATAAAGCCCGCAGTCTGTCTGTAACACTCATATAAGTCTGTCCCCTTTACTCGTGTTTTATACAAAAAACAACGAGCCGCCGTTCTTTGCATACGCCGACTCGAATATTTTGCTCTCTTTTGTGTTGATTTTTGTCAGCGCCGCAAATGCGGCGAAGCACGCCATTAAGGGCGCGATGTCGTCGGGACTCTTCACCCTGTCGGGCAGAAGGATGCCGCCGCCGATGTTGCGAAGCTGGCAGGTCTTGCCTGGCGTGTCGAGCACCGGCTGAGGAAGGTGGTATATTTTCACCCCGCCTCGCGGAACTTCGCCCGCCTTCGGCGGAGCGGATGCGGCGATGCCGTCGTAAAATCTGCCCCAGCCTGCCGTGAGCTCGCTTCCTTCTATTGCGCATCGCTCGACACCGTCAAGCGTGCAGATTTGCTCTGCAAGTCCTGCGACGGGTGCACCTCTGCTCTGGAACGCCAGCTTCATAGGTTGCCGCACTGCCCTCTCTCTGAACCAGTCGAGCGCCCATTCGCTCCCGACTCTTCGGGCTGCGACTTCTATGTGATAGTTGCCGTCTTCTCTGAGCCCGCAGACGCCGATTGTCACCCAGCGCCTGTCCTGACTCATGTCTATGCCGTAAATCAGCGGACTCTCGCCCGTGATGTAGCTGTCTTCGTCTGTGCCGCCTTCCCACGCTCCGTCGGGGAACGGCTGCGGGAGGCGTGATTCGACCCACTGACAGAGGCACTCTGTTCTGAATATTACCTCAGGGTCTGTGAGCATAGCCGACTTCAACGCTCTTTCAGTCATAAAGCCATAACCGAGCGACGGATTCGCTTGTGCCCATTGCTCAACGTCGTTTATATCGCAATCAGGTTTTGCTGACCACTCAAAAAGACCGAGAGTGTCGTCGTCTATGTCTTCACCGCCGAGCGTGCTGCGAGTTTTTGCAATTCCGTCGGGGTCTCCGAGCAGCGCATGCGCCTGTAAACGCAAATGGCGAAGCACAACGCTTGTTACGTCTCCGGCGTTTGATAAGCCGAAAAGTATCGCAGTTGGTCTCGCCATCATTGTTTTACTTATTGCACCCCACGCATCCCAGTTCGTTTGCTCTCTCAGCTCGTCCATCATAACTAAATCGCTTGACAGACCTCTTGCTTTTCTGGTAGCGGCGAGGACTTTGTATCTGTCACCAGATTCAAGCAGCATCTCTCTTCTTCCTGTGCCTCTGTTGACTTTTTTTAAAAACTCTTTTAATTCTGGGATGCTCTCGACTCTTGCAACTGTGTCTTCAAAAGTTTCAACAGCTGTGTCGAGGTTTTGAGCAGTTCCGAGAACTAAATGAGACTTTAAACCAAATAAAAAGAATATGTTGAGTAAAGCTTCAAAAAAAGTTTTGCCGTTTTGTCTGCTGATTAAAATAATTACATAGCGGTATCTAAATCGCCATTGTTCGCCCTCAGTTATAATTTCAAGAGCGTGAATTGCAAGCCATTCTTGCCACGGCAGAAGCTCGACGCCGATTGCCTTGCAAAAATCACAAAACATATAGCCGAGGGTTGTCTCTCTTGTCAGTTTTTGAAGAGGCGGTGTCCAGAGACGGGGCTCAGTCTTGCCTTTAATCATCCTGCCTTCTTTCCGGCAACAACAGACAGCTCTTTCATAATATCAAACGCCCTTTTTGAAGGAGCGCCTTTTTCAACGATTTCCGTCAGTTGCCTCAGCGCTTTGCTGTATGCAGTCTGCAAATGCTCATAAGCCGTGAAGTGTGGATTTTCTCTTATGCCCTTTTGACCTCCGCCGTTATCATATTCAATTACGAGTGATTCTTTTTTTAATGTTTTTCGGGATTCTCTTAATTTCTCTGCCATAAAAACAACAGATTCTGCAAGTTCAAGCGCTTCATCGTGAAGCGTGTGAACGCCTGCGCATATTTCTTCTGCTTTTTTTGACATACTCACGCCTCCTCGCTCTTATTTCCTTTTCTTGAATTACATAATGCGTGCGCTATTTGAACGTTTGACCATATATGACCTCCGCCTTTTGACATCGGGATAATATGGTCGATTGTTGGGAACGTCGGACCGTAATTTGTCCATTGTCGGTCGTTTAAATCACAAAGTTCACCGCATATCGCACACCGAAGCCCGTCACGCTTAATTAGACTTTCGAGCGTTACGGATGAGTCATACTTGCAGCCATATTGCACAGCTCGTCTTTTGTGTGGGTCTTTTATTTTTGTATAATCACGCCCGCCTTTTTCGATATATTTATTAAAGCGCTTTGTTGCTTCAATATGTCGTTGATTATTTATTTCAACACCGCAGAGCTTCCAGTCTTTGCCGTTTGTAAGTCTGCGGCATTTTACTGCACTATTAATTTGATTAATTGTCACATTGAATTTTTCTGCGGTTTCTTTTACCGAGTGTCCCGCAGTATAAAAAGTCATAGCTTCATCACATTCTTGTGACCGAGCCCAGACGTTCGCACCGTCTGAGGCAGCTCCGCATTTAAGACATAATAAATGACTTTGTCTGCCCTTGAATATGTCGCACAATGCCCAGCTTGAAAACTCGGCACCGCAGCGTTTGCATTTTAAAACAACTCGTCTGCCGTGGTCTGTATTCCATTCTCTTTTGATTAGTTCAAAAGAGTTATCAAAACCATGTTCTTTGAATTTTCTGCGCCATTCAATCTCACCGATTGCTCTGCGTTCTTCAATGCTCATAGATACTGCCTCCTGTATCTTGCCTTATATATGGAAGGCTCAGAAGCGGCTAAGGCTTGCCGTTTTCGCTCCGTCGAGCTATCTGAGCCGATTCCGGCTGTCGGGTGAATACCACCCCTCAATTTTTCCGTTTTATTTATAATCACA
>Ga0326512_10000559_pt1 | contig 32745 bp, 41 predicted proteins | sample 1_2617_0518_D_FD_203652 | JGI IMG/M metagenome (GOLD analysis project Ga0326512, IMG submission 203652) | Bovine rumen microbial communities from UC Davis, California, United States - 1_2617_0518 | ecosystem: Host-associated > Mammals > Digestive system > Stomach > Rumen | place: USA... | reverse complement strand
ACAAATTTCATTAAGGAAAGCTACGCCCAACTACCACCCCAAAATCCAAACCTACACACCAACACGCTGACCCTCAATTACTTCCTTAAAAAACCAAAACTACAAAAATTGGATTTGCTTGGATTTTAGTTGGATTATGGGGCAGGAAACGGCGAAAACGTTTAATTACCCTTTAAATGCCCTTTGATTTTCCTTTGATTGGCTTAAAAAAGGGCGTACAGGCATTTAAAAAGGCGGCTTTCATTTAATACCATAGCATCGACATCACACGCGAAAACACGACAAAGACGGCGCATCCGACACCACGGACGCGCCGTTTTTTTGTAGGTTTGGAGCCAAAAAAATGCAAATGGGGTTTCAATGGGGTTTCAAATGGGGTTTCATTTTAACGCCTTTAAATAGGCACTAAAACCACCCATATTTAAAGATTTTTGCAAGAATACACCGAAAACAAACGAGAATCCCCACCGATTACACGCTTTTTATAATATCGTTAAATACCCGTTAAATCCGTTCAAATTATTGATAATTAGTTAATTGGCTGTTTCAAGGCATTTTTTTAGGTTTTCGACCTCCAATTCAAGCCGCGCTATCTCCAATGCCTGTTCCTTAATAATGCCTTTAAGGGTGTTTAGAGCGGCGTTTGAAGGGTCGGATGGCGTTTCATCAGACGGCACAGGCGTTGTGTCATCCTTCAACATAGAACCTTCACCAGTTAACAACCAATCGGCGGAAACCCCATACTTTATTACAATATTCTGTAATAGTAATACACCAACATTACTCCTACCCTTCGAAATTTCAGTCATTAGAGAGGTACTAACACCTAAATTTGTAGCAATATCCTTCTTGTCATGCGCTTTTCTCTCTTTAATTAGCCACGACATAGTATCCAAAAACCTTGTTGTAATATCACTCAAAGCCATATTTACAAAATTTTGTAAAATTCTTTCAGAAAAATTTGGTAGTTATTACAGTATTCTGTATTTTTGTACCGTTTTCAAAGTTGAAAACAGCGCACTAATATAATAATAATTATGGAAAAAACAAAAAGAGAAATAAGATTGCCATTCGGAGCGTCGCAAAGGTTGGGCGAGGCGTTGGGCGTGAGCCAGCCGACGATACGGAAGGCGTTGAAGTTTGAGGAAAATTCCGGCAATGCCGACGAGCACGCCCTCGCCAACAAGATCCGCTACAACGCCGTCGCCCACTTCGGGGGCGTTGACAGCGGCACGGCAGACGCCATGGTGTGCGGGGACGTCTGGGCGTGGGACTATAAGAACGGCGCACGGCTCGCCATCAACTTCAAGACAGGCTTCGTTACCATCACGTTCTGCGGCAGGGTGATAGACGCTGCCGACAGCATCCCCACAGCAAAAATCTATGATTGGCAATTGAAAGCCGAAAACCTGAAAGCGGCTTAGGGCAACGGGATGAAGTAACAGTAGTAATTGAAGTAACAGGCTATGCAGTACCTCGGCAAAATATTGGCGATAAGCCACACGGAACTCACGGGCGTGATGACGGAGCAGAACGTAAAGAACCTCCGCCATCGCGGCATCTTGCAGCAGCTGCGCCGTGCGTGTCCGGGACAGGAGGCCTTGTTTGCCGTGGACAGCCTGCCGGAAAGGTTCAAACAAAAGGCTCTCACCATGTACCCTACACCAGAACAAATAATGTCGTCGAGTCTGGAACTCGTACCCGACGGCGCGGCTTTCGTATTTTTCAACGACTACACTCTGCCCGACGGTCGGCATCTGCCGCAAAGAAGCATCGACGAACTCCTGCAAAACGTGGCCGTGCTCAACGCCTTGGACAGAAAACTCCAAATGAGCGACGACCTCAACGCCAAGGTGGGCAGGAAAGCCATCAAGAGGGGCGAATTTTGGGGACGTGCAGTGCAGTACCTCGACCGCGTGCCACACACCCTGCCCAAGAACGCAAGGATGCTGCAAGCCAAGTACAACGACTACAAGAGGGACGGCTACAAGGCGTTGATCTCCGCCCGATGGTGCAACGACAACGCCGCCAAGGTGGCGGACAAGGAGCGACAGAGTTCGCTCGTGGAATGGCTCGCCCACCAAAACAACCTCAACAACGAGCAGATAGCCGCCCGCTACAACGACACAGCGCGCAAGAACGGCTGGAAGACCATCACGGCATCCACCGTGGCGGTATGGCGGGAGAAAAAAGACCTCGTGACCACAGCCGCAAGGCTCGGCACTAAGAAATTCTACGACAAGAAGGCAATGCAGGTGGTGAGATTCCGCCCCACCGCGCCGTTCCTGATGTGGTCGCTGGACGGATGGACGTGCGAGCTGCTGTATCAGGACACCAAGACCGACGGCAACGGGCACAGCCGCACCACCTACACCAACCGCCTTATCGTGGAGATTGTGCTCGACCCCTGCTGCGACTACATCATGGGCTACGCCATCGGCGTACAAGAAGACAGCAACCTCATCAAGGCCGCCATCCGCAACGCCCTGCAACACTCCAAGGAACTATTCGGCACGATGCACCGCACCAACCAGATACAGAGCGACAACTTTGCCCTCGCGTCCATGAGGGACACATACGCCGCCGTGGCGGACAAGGTGACGCCCGCCCGAGTGGGCAACGCCAAGGCGAAGCCGATAGAACGCTTTTTCGGCTACCTCAACAAGACATACTGCCAGCAGTGCGCCAACTGGTCGGGCTTCGGCGTGACCACCGACCCAGACAAGCAGCCCAACTCCGAGGCGGTCAACTTCTACAAGCACGACTTCCCCGACCTTGACGGCGTAATCAAGCAGATAACGGCGATGATAGAGACCGACCGCGCCAAGAAGCGCGAGGAGTTCCTGAGCATGTACCAGCAGCTTCCCGACGACAGGAAACTGATGATGAGCCAAGAAAACTGGCTGTACTTCTTTGGCTCGACGACAGGCAGCACCAACCGGCTGACAGGCACGGGACTCTGCCCGAAGATACTCGGTGCAAAACGCCAGTACGACTGTTTTGACATCACGTTCCGCGAACACGCCTTTGAGGACTGGACGGTGAAGTACGACCCCGACGACCTCGACAATGTTTTGGCGGTGAATGGCGACGGCTCGCTGCGCTATATGCTCGAAAAGAAGTACGTGCAGCCGATGGCACTCGCCGACCGAAAGGAGGGCGACGCGGAGCAGCTGCAGAGGGTGAGGGACTACAACATCAGGCTCCGCGACTACGTAACCGACTCCCTCGCCGAGGCATACGAAAACGCAGCACCCGACGTCCGCCTGCCGCAACGCTCGCAGGTATTGGGGCGCATCCTGATCACCGACAGCCGAGGGCGGCACAAGGACGCCAAGCGTCAGGCGCAGCTCAGCGAGATAGCGGGAGAGGAGGTGGTGATGCTCAAACCGACCGGCTCCGACCCGCCGCCCGACGCGGACTACGATATATTTTAGATAGGAAGCCCGGAATGCAAACCTATCCACAATGAGGTGCTTGGCCGAGACCTCGGGGCGGTGTGGGGAAACCCTGACAACACTGAGAGCAACACCGCCCCATTTTTTTATAAAAAGGCAATTTAAACACCTGTAAACGGCATTTAACGGAATATTAAACACCATTAAACATATATAAAAATGGACACAACAGCAATCATCGAAGCCTTGAAGTCTTACATCAAGACCAAGGGCAGCCAAAACAAGGCGGCGACATCGCTTGGCATCAGCGCGGCGACGCTGAGCAACATCATCAACGGCAAGACCGAAAGCATCGCGCCCGAAATGTGGCGCACCCTCGCCGCCAAACTCAACGCCGGCACCGGCCGCCGCGCCTGGCAGATAGCGCAGACGGCGGGCTACAAGCAGCTGATGTTTGTATTCGAGAACGCACAGAGGGACAGCCTCGCCTGTGCGGTGTGCGGCGAGGCGGGCTGCGGCAAGAGCACAGCCGCCGCCGACTACGCCAACTCCCACCAGAACGTCGCGGTGCTTACGTGCGCCGAATACTGGAACCGCCGGCAGTTTCTCACCAACCTGCTCACCGCCTTCGGCATCGGCAGCGACGGGATGGGCGTCGCGGAGATGATGGACACGGCGACATCCGCCCTCAAACGCACCGAGACGCCGCTCATAATCCTCGACGAGGCAGACAAACTCTCCGACAGCGTACTCTACTTTTTCATCACGCTCTACAATTCGCTCGAAGACGTGTGCGGACTCGTGCTGATGGCGACCGACTACCTCAAAAAGCGCATCGAAAAGGGCGTCCGCAACTGCAAGAAGGGCTACAAGGAAATCTATTCGCGCATCGGACGCAAGTTTATCTGCGTGGCGGCGGCCACCATCGAGGACGTGGCACTCGCCTGCACAGCCAACGACCTGACCGCCGACCGCGAGATCAACCGCATCTACTCCGACTGCGAGGGCGACTTCCGCCGCGTAAAACGCGCAGTATGGGCATCACTCAAAAAAGCAGCATAGGCAATTCACAATTCATAATTCATAATTCATAATTAAATGAAACGCGCACTGACCACCAACAACATCCTCTCCGCCAAATTCTACCCCGCACAGTTTGAGGGCGAATGGCGGGCGAGTTTCGGCACACCCGAGCTGCACGGCGTATGGCTCGTGTACGGCGGCTCTTTCAGCGGCAAGACCACCTTCTGCCTGAAATTGGGCAAGTACCTCACCAAGTTTGTAAACCGCGTGGCATACGACAGCCTCGAGCAGGGGCTGAGCTATTCGATGCAGCAGTCGTGGCGGATGAACAACGTGATAGAGGTGGGGCGCAAGATGATACTCCTCAACAAGGAGTCGCCGCAGGAACTCATCGAGCGTCTCAGCAAGAAACAATCACCCGACGTAGTGATTATCGACAGCTACCGCTACTTCGACGAAAGGAACTTCCAGACCTACACCACCCTCGAGCAGAACTTCCTTTCAAAACTCTTCATTGTCATCGCGCACGAGGACAGCAAAGGCCTGCCCGACGGTGCGCTTGGCAAACGCCTGTACGGACACGCCGACGTAAAAATCCACGTAAGCGGCCGCCAGGCATACGTAAACTCCCGACTCGGCGGCGCATACGAACCTTTTGTAATAGACGAGGGGTTTGTGAAGACAGCCAACGCGGAGTTTTAAAGCATTTATTTAATAATTGAACAAACAAAAACTATTATGGCAGAAAACAAATGGACAAACGCCAAGTATGACCGCAAGGCAGGACTGTGGACATTCGTAGTGGTGGCGGGCGGTGTGGTTCAATACGTATTTGGACCGTCCCTCTCGCAGATCATCACGTACTTGGCTACGGTGTTTGGCATCAAGTAATTGAAGTAATTGAATGTAAAGAAAATGAAGACAACAATCCAAGCGCAACTTATGAAGATGGGCAACAGCCCCAAATGGCTTGCAGAGCAGCTGGGCGTGTCCACGATGAGCATCTACAATTGGAGCCACGGCACCAAGCGTCCGTTCCAGCGCAAGACAATGCAGAAACTGGCGTACCTGCTCCGCTGCACCGTCAACGACCTGTGGCCGGACGAAAAGACGCCCACCGACTGGGAGTACATCCACGAACTCATCACGGAACGGCTATCCCTGCTCGACTACCGCAAAGACGCGGCGGAGTTCAGCCGGCTAATCAGCGAGCGTGCAGCGGCATCAGTGCACATCTACACGAGGACCCACAACACACTCGTAAAAAGGGACGAGGGCGGCTATGACGAATACATGCTGCCGATAAGATAATCAACAAGTCAACAAATCAACAAATCGACAAATGAAAACTACCAACACAGTAACAATGACCGCCGAGGAGCTGGCGGAATTTGAGGCCTTCAAGGCGGCGCAGGCTGCAAAGAAGGCGAAAGAGGAGCGCAAGCAGAACCTCGACACGTACAACAAGATGATAGACGAGCAGGTGAACCAGACCATCCCCGAGCTGTGGAGCCTTGCCGAGCAACTTGCAACCGTAAAGGCGACCATCTTCAGCAACTTCAAGACGCTGCTCGACATGAAGGCTGACGTGCTGAAAATGACCAAGGACGGGCAGCGCACACACACCTTCGTGTCTGACGACAAGCTCAAGCGCGTGATACTCGGCTACTACAACATCGACCATTACAAGGACACCGCCGAGGACGGCATCGCGCTGATAAAGGAGTACATCAGCAGCCTTGCAACCAACAAGGAGACACAGGAACTCGTGGCGATGGTGATGCGGCTGCTCGCCAAGGATCAGACTGGCAACCTGAAGGCGAGCCGGGTGCTCGCCCTCCGCGCCCTTGCAGACAAGAGCGACAGCGACAAGTTTAAGGAAGGCGTGGAGATGATAATGGACGCCTACGACCCCATCCCCTCCAAACAGTTTGTGAGGGCGGACGTGCGCGACACTCCGACTTCGGCGTGGCGCAGCATCCCGCTCTCCATCACCGACGCAAAGAGCAGGATCGAGGAATGAGGAATCAACAATTAGACAAATCAACCAATCAACAAATGTAATCCCATGGCAAAGACAGAAGACGAAAAGGACATCATCGTAAGGATGGTGAAGCACTACCGCCAATGGTACGCCGACTGGACGGGCGCACCGCCGCAATACAGCAGCAAGAACGCCTACGTGATAGAGTACAACACGATGAAGGGCATCTTCAACATGCTGATGGGCAGCTACCGCGCACACAACCCGAAGGTGGTGCCCGGCGACGAAATCCTCCTCGGTATGTGGAAGCGGATGCTCGACTACATCAGGGAGAAAAAGAAGTACCCCTACCTTCGGCTCGTGACCATACACCACGGCTACAACGTGATAGTGCCGATGATGATGCGCCACGCGGAGAAGGAGCGCGAAGGCACGGCAAAAGCCAAGAAGGACACCGGCACGACGCAGACCAAGCTCAACATCATACAGGATATGCTGGGGCAGTGATTGAAGTAATTGAGGTAATAGAAGTAATTGATGATGGACGAGAAAAAAACATTGGTTCGCCTGCCGACGGCGCAGTGCCCAGCATTGCAGGTGTCGGCGGCGGACTTTCTCAAACAGAACACGCCGCTCAGGGTGATGCAGCAATGCATGGAAATAAAGACGCCGCTTGCAGCGGCTAAAAGGTTGGACATACCCTCGCTTGTATCAATACGCAAGGAATACGGCGACAAGTTTGTGGTGGGGTATCTCAAGCTGTGGATTGTAAACATCATCGAATACCTCGGCGCGACGCAGATGAGCGACGTACAGCTGGAAGAGACGGCGATCCTGCTGCTTGGCGACAACTACTTCCTGAACCTTGCCGACCTCAACGTGGTGATGGGCGCGGTGAAACGCGGCGAGCGGACGCTGGCGACGCCCATCAACGGAGCAAAACTCTCAAAACTATTCGCCGACTACCGCGCCGACCGATGCACCGCCTACGAGGACAGCCAAAACAACGAACACGACGTCCTGAAAAAACACGGCTACATCCCGCACACAAACGACATCGCACAGGCGACGCTCGACGCGATGATAGAGAACCAGATGGCGGCGGCCGAGCGTCAGGCATTGGCGGAGCAGGAACGCCTCAGCCGCCAATATCACGCCCTGAGAAACCAACTAAAAGTAAAGTCGCTCATCGAAAAACATCAACAAAACACCAACGGCAATGGCAATGCACCCAAACACAATGAAACGTGCGATGCTGGTCAAGAAGATAGTTGACGAGCATTACGAGCCGGGCAACCAAGCGAGATGCTTGAAGGCAGTATGGCGGCACTACGTGTGCAAGGTGTATCCTTGCAGCCTCGCCACGTATTACCGCTATATGGACCTCGCAACCGCCATCGACGGCTACATAGGCACGGGGGGCAACCGCGAGGCGAAATACAAGCCGATGCCGAAGGACGCACGAGGGTCGCCGATACAGCTTGAATTAGGCATATAAAAACGCCGCCGCAAAGATGATTTGCGGCGGCGTTTTTGCGTATCAGAAACGGCGTATGGTCAGTGTTTTACAAGGGTGTCCTCGTAGTCGGAGGCGTTGAAACTGTCGGCGGTCTGCGCTGTGGAAGTGGTGGCGGCGGCAGTCCCCGACTGTGCGGCGGCAGTTCCCGTGGTGCTTACGACGTGGGTGTGCGCGTTGTAGGCGTTCACCAATGCGTTTACAGTGTCGGCGAGGGCGTTGAGCTTGGCGGTGAGGTCGGCGATGTTGATAAGACCGCCGAGGGTGCCGCCATTGATGACGACGGCTTCCGCCTTCTCCACCATCAGCACCACGAGGTCGCGCATCTTGCCGCCCGAAAGGTCGGCGACGAGGACTGTGCTGCCTGGCGCGGGTTTTGCAATGACGGTATCGACGCTCGATGCAAAGCCGCAGACAAGGCGCACGTTTTGATGCACGAGGTCTTGGTATTTCACCGAACATTCTGTATCTTTGCTCTCGACGACGGCCGCCTCAAACAGGGTAGCCCCGCCGCCTTTGCCCGCGATGTCGCGGATGGCTTGTTTAATCTCTGAATATTTGCCCATTATGAAAAAGTTTTTAACATTAGTAATTGCCTGCCTGCCGCTGATGACGTTGGCGCAGGGCAAGCCGAGTGAAATCTATTATCTTTACAAGACGCCCGACAGCACGGCGTGGATGGTTCGCGAGTACCGCTACGGCGGCTATGAGGATTCGTTTACCTTCATCAACGACAGCATCCGACGCTCCAAAATGTCGGAGGAGCAACGCCGGCGCTACGACAGCCTCACGATCGAGGACGCCAAGCTCCACACCTACTACACCCGGGAGGAGCTGAGCCGCTGCCCCGTGGTCATCAAGCCGGGCGACAAGGAGCACGCCCACCTCAGAGGCCGCCGCTAAGAGAGCTTCTTGCCGAGGGTGACGGTGCGCGTGATGCCGCCCTTGTTGCAGGTGGTGGCGACCGCCTTCACGAAGTACCTGCCGCTGCGTCCGGGGTCTGCGCCGTCGTAGATGTGCGCCGTGTCGCCCTTGCCCACTATCGGCAGATGCCACGACTGGAAGCTGCCCTCGTAGCCGCTGTAACACTTGGCGGCGTACATATTGTCGGCAATGGAATCGAGCATCGCCTGTGTCGCTATGCCCTTGTAATCGAATGTGGTGGTGTCTCCGCCGCCCTCGCCCCGCTCCGAGGTCAGTTCCTTGCCGTCCTTGTCCTTGCCCTTGGCAATCACTTTGAGTTTTCTGTCCTCGCTGTCCTTGAATTTGAGGGAGTAGCCGTCGCGCATTATGTTGACGGAGGTGTCGTAATTGACCGTCCTTGTGCTCGTGGGGGTTACGTATGGCGGCGTCACGTTGAAAACGCCGTCCTTGATGTACATCATGCACTTGCACTCGTCCTGTATCGCCTTCAACACGTCCAACGCCGTGGCGGTCTGTATTGTGAATTTGTCGAAGGAGAAGTCATATACGCAATTAAGCGTCAGCCCTTGGTCAACCGCCTTTAAAACGTCGTTTAAAACGTCTTTGACGGCTGGCTTGTCATAGACCTTGTTGTCCATCTGTGTCAGGTTGAATATATAAACCTCGTCCTGACAGAGTATCACAAGCCCCGACGGGTCGCGCTCCACGCTGCGGACGTAGCCCGAAAACTCCTCGTGGAGTGCTCCGTTGTAGCCGAGCGAGATCCTGACCGTCTGGTCGCGCCTGATGCCGTCGATGTCCTTGAGGTAGTTGTTATATACCGACGCGGGCAGCTTGATGGTGGCGGTGTCGGAGAGGTTTTCTGTGTCGCGGCTTATCTCCACACTGTCCAGCAGCCGCAGCCGCCGTCCGTCTATCTGTATGTCGTAGTCTATCTTATACATAGGTTTTTCAAGTAATTGAAGTAATTGAAGTAATTGAAGTAATTGAAGTAATTGAGGTCAGTCATTTCAATTACTTCAATTACTTCTGTTATTATTCCAGCAGCAGGCTGTGGCTCTCGTCGGAGAGAGCCTTGATGTTGAACGTCTGGTTGTATTCGCCCTTGGTGAACGGGAAGTCGATGCTCTCTATGGCTATTTCGAGGATGTCGAACACGTCATTGAGCATCTCGCACTCCACTATGACGGATTCGGGACGGTTGCAGATGTCGAGCAGCCGTCGCTGGTATTCCTGCAACGTGGCGGGGTCGTCCGCCATCAGCAGACCCGCAATCTGCACGGAGTAGTCGTCGTGCGACCAAAACTCCTTGACTGTGCCGCGCACCGCGCCCTGTTTTTGTACGCTGCGCTTGACGATGTTGTAGCGTGAGGACACCGACACGAGGGGGTCAACAGGCAGCGCAAACGTAAGCCCCGACTGCGACTTCAATGTCATCGGCACCTGGTAGAACGTGCGGCCGAGGCTGTTGACGATGTTGGAGAACCGGAAGTCGGCGCGTCTTTGCAACGCCGCCTGTACCGCGATGTTGGCGGAGGTGGACAGTGTTGCCGCCACCATTGGCGCAATCTTTGGGCACACCGACGGCACACGGTTTTCGAGGTCATATTCTATCATAATAGGCTTCTATTTTGAGTTTGTTGTTGGAGATTTCGAGGGTTTCTATGTGCAGTCCGTCCTGACGGAAGCTGTCCCTGATGTTGTGTTTGAGCTCCGCCGCGCCGTTGTCGTCGTTGGTGTAGTCGCCGATGCCGACTCCGAGCGTGGGGTGGTTCTTGAACTCGCCTTTGTGTGCGGCGAGTATGAGGTACTGGTTTTGCTCCGAGGTCTCGCCTATCGAGAGTGTGCCGCCCGACACCTTGAGGTCGTGCGTGGTTTCGTCTATCTGGATTGCTGTCATAGCTTTTGAGGAGATTGAAGTGATTGAAGTAATTGAAGTGATTGAAGTAATTGAAGTGATTGAGGTCTGTCATTTCAATTACTTCAATTACATCTGTTATTTGGTTATACAGCGGTCTGTGCGGCGTATAGGACGCGGAACAATTGCTCGGTGAATGTGTCGACGGTGTTTTGTGCGTTTTCGGCGGGCGTGCCGTTGAAGTTGACCGTCTCCACCATCCGGTCGAGGTTGATGGTGATTTGGGTGTTGCGCGTGCCGCCCGTCGCCACCTGCTCCGTGCTGTCCGTGGTGTTGTCGCCGAGTGTCTTTTGTGGGTTGCCCGTCTGCGGGTTTACTAAGTTTTCGAGGTCTGACTGTGTGCCGGTGCCTTCGGGTTTTGCTGGGTCTGTTTTTGTTTCGCCTGGCGTAATGAGGTCGAGGTTCTGTCGGATTTCCTTGATTTTTTCCGCGCCGTCCTTCACCCAGTCCCAGTCGGCGACCTTGCCAATCATTTCAAGCAGTTGCTGTACAGGTTTCAGCAACACGTCCAACAAGACGATGCCGATGCGCTTGATTCCCGCAAGGATGCCGCCGTCCTTGAACGCCGACACGATGCTGTCCCAGTGCGTTTTGAGCGTCATCACAAGGTTTACTATCATTCCGATTGGTCCCAGGACGAGAGTCATCGCCGCGCCCCAGTCGTCCCACGCCTTCACAGCCTTATATACAAGCGCAATGAGGGCGGCGATTGCAATCACAATCAGCGACACCGGGTTTGCCGACATCACGGCATTAAGCACTGCCTGCACTCCCGTCCACACCCTTAACGCGCCAACTACCGAGAGTATGACGCCGGCGAATACTCCGATGGTGTCTATGTTGTCGGCTATCAGGGTGAAAAGCGGCGACAGGAAGTCCACCACAGACATTATGGCGGGAATAAGGCTGTCGGTGATGACAGGCAGAAGGCGGTTTGCTATTGGCACAACAGCCTCGTAAATCTTCGCTTTCAAATCGTCGAAATTACTTTGCAGCACGGCGAGCTTGCCTTGCAGGGTGTTGTTCTTGATGCTTTCGAGCATACCGTTGAACTGTCCGCCCTCGGATGTCGCACTTGCAAATGCGTCCTCCACGTCCTTTGCGGTGATAAGGCCTTTCGCCATATCTTCTTTGAGTTCGCCGATGCTCTTGCCTGTCTTTTTGGCGATTTCGTTGAGGGGGTTGAATCCAGCGTTGATGAGCTGCAAAAGGTCTTGCCCGCCGAGTTTGCCCGCGCTGCTGATCTGGGCGAAGGCGAGGGACAGAGAGCCGAACTTTTGAGCGTCGCCGGCCGCGATGTCGCCTATCTGCGCGAGTACGGTCTGCGTCTTTTTGTCGTCGATGCCGAAAGACAGCATATTTTTTGCGGCGTCGTTGACAGTCGATGAACCGTACAACGTGGCGGCGGTGGAATTGCGCAGGGCGTCGGCGAACTCCTTGCCGCGTTTAGCCGCCTCCTCACGGGTGTCTTCGGGTTTGCCGAGGAGCGTGGTGAAATTGACTGCGGCTGTCTCCCTCGCCATTCCTTCCTGAAATATCGGCGCGATGGCGCTTGCTATGCCTTGCGCTATACCTTTGACACCCTGAATGGCAAGTCCGAGCTGCCCGAACTTGGCTATCAGCCCCTGCTCCACTTGGTCGCCGCTTTTCTTGCCGTCCTCGCCCACCTTCTTGATTTCGCGGTCGAGTTCCCCCACCTTGTCTTTCGCCTTGGTGAGGTTGGTCTGCTGGTCGATGAGCGACTTATTGACCTGCGCTACGTTCTCCACGCCTGTCTTGCCGAGGGAGGAGAGCTTTCCGCTGATGGCTTCCAGTATGCCGACAATCTTTTGCAGCACGGGGGCGATGCCCGTCATCTGCGACACGCCCTGCGTTACGCTGTCGAGCCCTTTGGGGATTATGTTGAGTTCGTAATTAAGTTGCTGTGGTCCCATAATGCTGATGTTTTAGTATTTCCTTGATGCGTGCCTTACGGTGTAATAACTTGTACCCGCCTTCCTGAACCTCTGACCGAGCATCCACACAGCGCCTTCGAGGGCATCGGGCGCGTCGTCGTTGATGGTGCCGCCGCGCTGGAAGCCGAGCAGTTGGTTTTCCAAGACTTCAAATCCCGGAGTGCCTTTCTCGTCCTCGTTGAATAGCACGAGACCGCGCTCAAACAGCGGCTGCATAGCCTCGATGCGGGCAAACTTGTCGGGTTTCTTGCGGCGGTCGCCGAGTACTGGGATGTGGCAGCCCGTCTTTTCGCCCGCCTTGCGGAATTCGTCGAGGAGCGTGTCCTGTATGAAGTTGGCCTCCATATAATACTTGCACGCGCCCTGTCCCACAAGGTTGCGTATCTCGTAGTGCCACGCCACCATCTCCGACACCTTGGTCTGTGCGGCATACACCTTGATGACGTGGTATTCGCCCTTGGCTGTGATGCCCACGAGCACGGTCGCCTTGAAGTCGTTGTGGGAGGAAGACTTGAACGACGGGTCGGTGTAGCACACCACGGCGCGGTACTTGTAGATGGGCAGCATCTTGCCGTAGCGGATGTAGCGACGCTCGAATATCGCGCCCTCCACGATGGGGTTGTTCATATATTCCTTTTGGAATAGGAGTTCGCCCATCTGCTCGCGGAGGGCGTTGATTTCTGCGAGGGTGTAGTTTTCCTTCCAGGATGGCTTGCCGTCGTCGTCGAGGGCGTTTACCCTCGTATGGTGAAATTTTGGACGGGCGGCGAGCTTGGTCAATACGGAATCCTCTCCGATGCGGTTGCCCACCACCACAAACCGTCCGCGACCCATCGCCATCGTGCCGAGCAACGCCGACAGGCACCACTTCACAGTCTCATCGACGCGGCGCGGGTTTCGGCACATCTGGTCGTCGTCGATGTCGTCGATCACGATGTAGTCGGGGCGGTGTCCGTTGTTCTTGATGCCTCGTGGCGACTGCCCGCGTCCGAGAGCCACGAAGTAACAGTCGTCCTCTGTGGTGAACTCGCCCTCAGACCAGTTGCCGCTTTTCATCTGCTGCCCCCAGTCGCGGATGTAGAGTTCGTTGTACGCTAATTGCTGCTGCAAGTCTGCCAACAGCCTGTCCGCCGCGTCCTCCGACTTGGAGACAAGCACCATCGTATTGAACTGACGCTCGTCCTGTATCTTGAGCCACAAGGGGATGAAAACGCCGAGGTGCGTCGATTTGGCGTGCCCACGCGCCCACTCAAACACGGCGCGGGTGTTCTTGTTTGCGAGGAGGTATTCTGCGGCTTCGAGCTGGAACGCTCCGCACTTGCAGGGGGCGATGTTGGCGAAATAGGTCTTTACAAAGTAGGCGTAGTCTTTTTTTGCGCGGTTTTTGCGGCGTTCCTGCGTCGCCTTGGTCTCCTTGCCGAGGCTCTGGAAGTTTGCGCTGCAGTACCGCTCCATCTCCATCTGCCACAGACGGTATTCTTCGGTTTTCTTGATGTCTGCCATAATTAGTTGAGAGATTAGAGTTGGGAGCGTTGGTAGTTTATCTTGATGGAGAGGGGTGCGGTGGGCGTGGTGTCGTATTCGCGGTCGAGGCGCGTGGTGTAGGCGGTGTGGTAGGTGAGCTGATAGACTGCGTGGTCTTTGCCGACGTCTATTTTGACAAGGGAGCGGCGCACGAGGGGCGCAAGATTCTGTGTGCCGTAGAGGTGGAGAGCGGCGTGGATGTCGTCGATGATGTCGAATACGTCGTAGCCCTTGTCCTTCTTGGGTGCGCAGCGGCTCGTGTTGTGGAAGTTGAGCACGGCGACGGTGATTGTGATGTCGCACTCGGCGGTCTGAACGGTGTTTAAACAGTCTTCAAACTGTATTTGCTCGACGTCCACGAGAGCGCAGGGAAACTTGACGGCGGGCTGCTCCTCGTCAAGTTGACCCCAGTCGCGGTCGATGTAGTGGAGCGTCTTTACGTCGGCGAGCCTTGCGGCAATAGCCTGTATGATGTCCTTTGGTTTCATAATGATAATGTCAGTGTTTTTTGGGGTTGGCTCTTTGCATTGCCTCGTCGATGGCGAGGGGGATGTACTTGTCGGTCATCCTCTTGACGATGGCGTCCACTTCGGGCAAGTATCCGAGGAACTGACGCTGCGGTATGGTGATTTCTGTGCCGACTTTTTTCAACGCCAATGCCTTGAAGTAGTCGGCGAGCTGGCTGTTTTTGAGCGACGCCTTCTGAGGCGTGCCGTCCTTCTTGCGCTTGATGCGCTTGCTGTACATATAGTGCATCGCCCAGAAGTACCGCTGCATCTTCCTTGTTATCTTGATTTTGCCGCCCTCGTTGTGGATTTTTGCGTATGGGAGGTTGGAGTAGAATGTGATCTTGAAGCCGCTGACCTTTGCGCTGATGCTGCGGCGGAGTGCTCCGCTCCTGAGCATCAGAGATCCGGTGGTCTCCATCTTGCGCTTTTCCCATTCCCTGCCGCCGAAACTCTTGGTCTCGAAGCTCCTGTCAAAGAGGTCGCCGAGGGCGATGGCTATCTGCTGCATCATTATTTTGAGGATTGGCTGTGGCATTTGGCGTGTTTTTTTATTTGGTTAGACATTCTTTGATCTGTTTTACAAAATGGTCGGCGAGGGCGCATTTGTCGGGAGAGCAAGTAACCTTTGTCATCATAAGGTGGTGGGGACAGTCTATCGGGCAGTCTGCCCACGTCGTCCAGTTGGAATACTCGCAGCGTTCCTTCATTTCTTTAAGACCGCAAATGACGGTCTTGCCGTCGTAGCTGCTGCGCTGATGCCGGCAGTACGGCACAAACATCGACAGCAAGGCGGTCTTTTGAGCCTTCGTAAGTCTTATTTTGGGCGTTGGTTCGGTCATAATCCAAGGGGGTTGTTGTTGGTTCAAAATTTATGCTGCTAAATACCTACTGCAAACCTCGTGTTTCCTTGGTCTGTATTCGGCGAACTCAGTGGCGTTGAATATCTCTTTGCGGTTGCACCACCGAGCCATATCCTTTTGCCACTGCGGTGGGGTACGCTTGCCGTCAAAGGCCAAATAAGGCTGTGCAAAAGGCAGCATTGGCAGTTCCTTGTATCGGCGTATTGCATTAATTCGTTGTAAGCACTCGTTAATATCGTCTGACAAAAGAACATTCATAAAAACCTTGCCTTTGTAGCCATATTTTTTTAATAGGTCGCAAGCCCTAAACAGGTAAGGTAACTGAGCGGATGTATCACAGGCGAAACGGATATATTTTAGCCATTTGACTTTGACAAGTAATTGAGCCACTTCGGGAGTTACAAGTCGGCAGTCCATATCTTGATTGAAATCCACTTTTAATCCCATTTTAACAATCTTTTCTATCTGCGAAGTGCCATAGTCGGATGCCAAAATATTGTTGTCCATCAATGTTATTTTGTTTCGACCTTCTATTGCTATCTCCTCGATGTCCATATAAGGTCTCAATGCGCCTTCTTTTTTCGGGACGATGCACCATTTGCAAGAACGGATGCAGCCGCGTGTCAAAAAACCGTATGCACTTTTGTCGTCCACGATGTTGCTGTATATCGAATAATCCGGCTGCAAAAGGTCTATTTCCTTTGGTAGCGTCTTGTCGTACATCTTGTAGCCAGTGCCGCCACGTTTCACTTGGTCGGCATTGCTGACGCATTGCGAAAAGTCGGGCGAGAATGTGAAAACCTTGCTTAAATACACGATGTCGTAATGCTCCCACGGGGAATACCAAACCACCTCCGCGCCTTGCTGTCGATAGTAACGTGCTATCTTCATAAGTGCGAGGTTCGGGAATCCGTGTCCGTCAACGTCTATCAAGCCGATTTTTTCCATTTTTTTCGTTTTTTATTTGTTGGTTTGAAAATTGTTTGTACTTTTGCAGTGGCATTGCAGAGGAATACTTATGGCGTTTTAAAACGCTGGATTCTGATGCGATGCTTTTTTTATAGTTTTCTACTTATATGGTATAATTCAAACCCGCCTCCGTATTTAGGTTTGAAGTGAGCAACGTGCAGATATACTGTACTGCCATTTGACAATTTCGTCTCAAAATAGAAAAAATAGTCTATCTTGGCTTTAAGTTTTTGTGTTGTTCGTCCATTGTGTGTTGTATCGCAAGCCTTCCAATCTACACAAACAGTATTATGGAACAAGGTTGTATCAAATTTTTTCAAATCCTCATTTTTTAATATATAATCAGGATCAGAAAACATTGATTTTATTGTATGAACAAGGCATTTCCCTTCCGATTTTACCTTTATTGTAGCACCATTGTTGTTTAATGGATTGTTGTTAACTTGAAGTGTTGTATTAGCTTCAATGTTGGCTATCTTTTTCAGTGTTGATTCGTCGTGCAGAAGTCTATTTCTTGCTGCAACTTTTGCATCGTATTGTTTTTTGCTTTCACATTCCCTTTTGAATACCTTTCTGATGGCAGAACACGCCTTGCAGATAAGTCTATTCGGATTGTAAGCCAGTAACGTTTTGCCACAGTTTCCGCACCCTTTCGGCATATACGGATGCTTGCTTGGAAACAGTTTTTTCTTTTCGGCAAGGTTTTCCTTGAACATCTTCTCCTTCGGGGTCTTGAAACACGTCTCCGCCTTTGCGATGCTGCCGTGGCTGTCCTGTGTCGGGTAGTCGTCCTTTGGCACGGCGACCACGGTGCAGCGGCATCCCCATCCGTTTGGCGGGGTGTACTGCTTCCAAAACTTGTCGTCAACAGGCAGCGTGGTGCCGTGGAGTATGCGGTGCGACGCACGGACGCGCTCGTCGTTGGCGGTGCGGTATTGGAGGTTTATGAAATCCTTGTTGCGCTCGAAGTCCGCCCATTTGGCAGCCATCTGCGCGGCTTGGAGCGCCTGGTTGTACTCTGTACGGAGGTAGCGGTGGTTGTACTTGTCGTTGAGGGCTTCCACGTCTTTCAGAAACTCGTTGAAGGGTCGGATGTTGCCCTTGTCGTCGGTGAGCATCTTCGATACCTGCTCCAGTTCGGCGTGTGTCTTGAAGCCTGAGAATATGAAGGCGTTTTCGCGGAGAGCCGCCGCCACTGCGGGGTCAGGCTGCTCCTGTAGAGCCTTGTCCACCGCCTTGTCGAGGACGCGGAAAGTTTCGCTGACGAGGGCGGAACCCTCGGGGGTGGTCAGGAACTCCGGGGTGTAGCCGCCCTGCCTGGCGATTTCGTTGGCGGCGTTGTAGTAATAGTCGTCGTTGAAGTCGTCGTCGAAGTCAATGTGGATGAGGTTTGCCCTGTCCGCTTCATACAGCGCATCGAGCGCGGCGTTCAAGTTCTTATAATACCGGGGGGAACTTGACCCCATCAGAGGAAAAAACTGTCGGGGGAGCTGCCAATTGCCAGCTGTGGATTGTCAGCCCTTTTTGCCGTCACCTCCACGCCAAACTTCTCCTTTATCCACTTGGGGTCGATGTCGTAGTATGGCATCACGGCGACGGTCTTGTCCCAGAGGTCGGCGAGGTCTTCCGAGGCGCAGAACCTGAACCTCAGATTGTCGGCGGCGACGGCTCCGATGTGGCTCAGCGCGGGCAGCACGATGGTGTTGAAGTATGCCTCCACCATCCGGCTGTCGCTCTCTATGAGCCGCTGCTGGATGTCCTGGTTGGCCTGCTCCTTGGAGTAGTTGCCGTGGGCGGTGTCCTGTCCGATTATCGCGCCCGAAATCACCATCGAAATCTCGTTGTTGCAGAGGTTGATGAGGTTTTGATAGACCTCGCCCGATGTGGAGACGCCTGTCGCGAAGTTGAGCTCCTCGTTGCTGTCGATTACCATCGCCGCCGCGCTGCCCATCTCTTTGAGCAGCTGTTCGGCGCGGGCGAGCATTTCGGGGTCCTGGGTGTCGGTCTTCAAGAAACGCGGCGGGATGCCGTATATCTCGCACAGCTCCGACCAGCACGACTGGGCAAACTTCTTGAAAAGGACGTGCGGCACGGTCTTATTGAGCAAGCCACGGTGTCCGCTGTAAAATTCGAGGATGGTGCGCCCATACTCGCGGATGTCCCTGTACTGCACGAATGAGTTGCCGTATATGTCGGGGTAGAACCTGCCCTCCACCGGCACCACGTTCTGCCTTGGGATTACGGACAGGGACACCGAGCCGCCGCGCTCCGGGACGAGTTCGAGAAGCGTGTAGCCGTAGAGTTCGCTGTCGAGCATCGCCTTTATCAGGTCTTGTACGAAAGGCAGCCCCTGCAACGTGGCAGTCGCCTTCTCGTTGACGTTGCCGCCGGCGTCCACAAGTTCGTACCGGCGCGACATCACTGGTTCTTGGCGGTTCTGTATCTGCGATGTGAGGAGCGCGTCGTCCGTCACGTTGTCGTAGAGGTCTTGGAGGAGGTATGTGCGCGGGCAGTAGTCGCTGTCGTTGGCGGCGAGAGCCTGCCGCCAGTCTTCTATGTCCTTCCGTGTGCGGTATGCGTACCGCTTGGCTATCTGGGATGTGAGGTTTTTCATAATCAAGTAATTGAAGTGATTGAAGTAATTGAAGTGATTGAAGTCTCCGTCATTTCAGTAACTTCTATTACTTCTGTTATTTGTCTGTTACACCGGCTCGTGCCTGAATTTGCGACGGCTCACCATTCGGAAAGGCGTTGCGAGCGGGTCGGTGTCGCCGATGTCGCCGCCCTCGTCCACATAGTCGGCGTCGGGTATCACGAAACGGCTCTTGGCGTAGTCGCCCTCGCCCGCTATCTTTTCGAGGAGCTCTATCGTGCCGTCATACATATTTTGGACACGCTCCGACAGCACGTCGGGGCAGGAGAGCTCTATGATGTTGTATGCGGCTATGCGCTTGATGATGCGCATCAGGAGGCTGTTGCGCTCCGAGCCGGTCTTGTCGAACATCGCAGGGATGTCATAGAGCCGCCAGGCGCGGTACTGCTGTTTGGAGAGACCCGCCGTCTCGCGCCTCTTGTTGGCGCTGTCGAGGTAGCCCTGCACAAGGAGCTCCGCCGCCTGTATGGCCTCCGTTGCGATGTCTGTGTCCGACTCCGTTATCTGGTCCACTTGGTACTCGTAGAGTACCGACTTCAATTCTGCAATGCTTATGTACATGGTCTTGTTGTATTGGTTGACGCTGCAAAATTGGCGCATAAAGGGCAAATCCTTAAAAAACGCGCTCATTTTGAGTAAAGTTTTGGCGTGGGTGTTTTTAAAAGCCCAATTTTGCATCGCGTTCAAAACAAAAGCCTGGGTGCGGCGGGACGGGACGCAGGTAAAAGTCGCAGATAGCCCCGCCGCTTTTTTTCAGGCAGACGCCAATTATGCATTATGCATTGTGAATTATGAATTGAAACAATGGACAACAAACAGCACACACAGGAACTTGCGCGGCTCTACTACATGCAGGGCGAGCAGCAGAAGGTGATAGCGGAGAAGCTGAACATCTCGCAGAACACCGTGGGCAAATGGGTCAAGGACGGCGGCTGGGACACCAAGCGAGCCGCGATGAACATCACGCGCCCCGAGATAGTAAACAAGATACTGGCGTTGATCTCCAAAATTTTGGAGCAGGTATATACGGTGGAGGACCTGGACATCCACGACACCGCGAAGATCATCGCGCAGATCGAGAAACTTGCCAACAGCATCGAGAAACTCGACAAGAAATCCACCGTCGTGGACAACATCGAGACTTTCCGCAACTTCAACCATTGGTGCGAGAGCCGTATGCAGTACGACGACAATGTGACGCCGCAGTTCCTGCAATTGCAGGCGTCGCTCCAGGACAAGTTCATCACCGAGCAGGTCAACAAGGGACGCGCCAGCAAATGACCAACAAAAACCGCAAAGCAATGAGAATAGTATTATGCGACAGCGCGACTGTCAACAGCTACGGGTTCCGCACCGAGGTGGAAGGCATCGACCTCGGCAGATTCTCCAAGAACCCGGTGATGCTCTACAACCACGACCCCGAGAGGGTGATAGGCAGGTGGGAAAACTGGGACATCGAGGACGGAAGGTTGACTGCGATGCCGGTGTTCGACAGGGACGACCCATTTGCCGCCGAAATCGCCCGCAAGGTGGAGGACGGATTCATCCGGGGATGCTCGATGGGTCTCGTCATCAAGGACATCACCAAAAACGGAGGCATAGAGACCGCAACGAGCAGCGTCCTCATCGAGGCTTCCATAGTGCCGATACCCGCCGACGAAAACGCCATTGTCGTCGTATATGACGGCGAGGACACCCGGAAAGAACTTACAATCAACGAATTTAACAAACTCTTTTACGCAATGGAAACAAACGAAAAAAAACAGAGTGCACAGATAGGCACAGAGGACACAGAGGCCTTGCGGACGCAGCTCGCCGAGAGGGACGCCAAGATAGCGGAGCTCAACGCCGCCATCGACACCCTGCGCAACGAACTCGCCGAGCGAGACTACCACGAGGCGGAGACCTTCGCCGAAAAGACCGTCCAGGACGGCAAGCTCCCCACGGAGCTCAAAGCCGACATCAAGGCGATGTACCTCGCCGACAAGGAGCGCACAGTAAAGATTGTGGGCGCAATCAAGTCCGTCGAGCCTGCGCCGCCCTCACCGCAGGTGACGCTCTCGTCGATGGTGTCGAAAGGCGGCTCCACCTCAAAGACGTGGGACGACCTCGACAAAATCCCCGGCGCACTGAAGGAACTCAAGGACACCAACTTCGCCGAGTTCAACCGCCTCTACAAGGAGAAGTTCCACTCCGACTGGCGCAACGCCTAACCCAACTTTCAATCAATCATTCACCAACTCATCACTGAAACCATGGCAATACAGAAAGAAATCTGGCTTCCCACCCTGTTGGAGAAGCTTTTCAAAGACGACAGCTTCGCCGGCAGGAGCGTCAACCACAGCGCATTCGCCGACGGCAAGACCATCCACGTCCCCAACGCGGGCGCACTCCCGCCCGTCACCAAGGACAACACCACCTACCCCGTCGCCGTGTCGTCCCGCACCGACACCGACCTCAACTACGACATGCACAAGTACGAGATCGGCCCTGTCCGCGTAGGTAACATCGACGACGTGCAGCTCTCCTACGACAAGCGCAACAGCGTCATAGCAGGCGTAAGGAAGGCAATCACGGAGAAAATCCACACCGACGTACTCTCCGCATGGGTGGCAGGCTGCACCGCCAACACACAGAAGGCCGTCGCCGCCACGTTCTCAAAATCGACCCTCGCCACCATCAAGACCGCCTTCGACGACCTCGACCTGCCGCAGGAAGGTCGCTGCATCATCCTCCTGCCCACCATCTACAACGACCTCCTCGACGACCTCACGGACGCGGAGCAGTTTGCGTTCTCTCAGTCGGCAGACGCCGCCAAGGGCACTGTGGGTCGGCTCTTCGGATTCGACTTCTACATGCGCTCCACCATCGACACCGCCGCAAGCAACAAGACGACAGCCTTCGCCTGGCACCAGGACTGCGTGTCGGTAGCACACGGCGACGTGGAGATCATCGAAGACACCCGCCGCGCCGACTACTTCGCCGACCTCATCTCTGCGACGATGCTCGCCGGCGGCGCACCAATCAGGAGCGATGGCGCGGGCATCTTCAAGGTAACGAGCGAATAACAATCGACCACCCACAAAAACAACCGCAACACCAACCTGTCAAGGCAGCCGCCATGCCCGGCGGCTCCTTTTCAAAAAAGCAACACACCATGGAAACAGAGTTTGTAGGCATATTTCAGTCGTTGGCGTACCCCGTAGCGGTGAGCGTGATACTCTTCATGGCTGTATGGTTCGGCGCAAAAAGCGTTCTCGCCGACATCCGCAGGCGTGAGGAGGCCAACACCAAGCTCCGCGACCAGTACATCCAGTTCCTGCAAGAGGCGCACGTCAAGCTCACCGCCGCCATCGAGCAGAACTCCACAGCCTTCAACCGTTTCTCGCAGACATTGCAGAAACTCGAAAAACAGCTGGCGTCGTACAAACAGCCAACTGCCACATCCCCTAACCCTTAAAACTCCCAAACAATGGCATTACCATACGTAAAAATCGACTTCAAGAACGGCGGCATCGGCGGCGCGGACCCCATCGAAGACGGCGTGACGCTGATGGTGCTCCCCGACCTCGACGACTCTGTGGAGGTGGACGCCCTGACATACGACGACTTTCTGTCCAAAAACAGCAACACCGACGTCGCAGCAGTTAAGGCTTTCTACAACGAGGTCAACGGCAAGAGCCGCCTGATTGTGTCGGGCGCGGCAGCCTCGGAAGCCAACATCAAGGAACTCCTCACGAAGTACAACGGCGACATCTGCCTCGTTGCCGTTCCCAACGTTGCATCCGAGCAAACCCTCACCGACTTGCAGAACGCAGGCGAATGGAGCGCGGAAACCCTCTACGCCCCCGTGACGTTCATCGTCTCGCTCGCCACCGACTACCCCAGCCTTGACTCCATCGACGTCAAGTCCTTCGGCAAAAACCGCATCGCCGTCGTGGACAACCTCGCCGACAAGAACGGCGTGCCACTCCTCTACTACGTGGCAGGACGCGCCGCAAAAATACCCGTACAGCGCAGCCTCGCCCGCGTCAAGGACGGCGCGGCATACCCCTCGGAGCTGTTTTCCGCAGCCAGCACCCCCGCCGACAACCTCCACGCCGATACCAAGGCCGGCAAGGGCTTCATTACCGCCCGCACCTACCAGGGCAAGGCTGGATACTACTTCTCCGACGACCCGATGGCGGCGCCACAGACCGACGACTTCGCCCTCCTGCCTCGCCGCCGCGTCATCGACAAGGCGTACCGCATCGCATACAAGACCCTCGTGGAGTACATCGGAGACGAAATCCCCGTGACGTCCACAGGCAACATCCCAGCCTCAGTATGCAAGGACATCGAGAACGCCGTGGAGCGCCAGATAGAGCTCCTGATGACCAACGAAGGCAACCTCGGCCCCGACCCAGACAGCACCACCGACAAGGCGGTCAGGTGCGAAGTCCCAGCCGACCAGAACGTCGTCGCGACATCGCGGCTCGCCCTCACGCTCCTCGTAAAACCCTGCGGCTACACCAAGTACATTGAAGTCGCCCTCGGATTCTCCACCGCAATTTAAACAACATTAAAACACCGTTTTAACCATGTTTGACAGCAAAGAATACTCTTTCGCCGACATCGAGCTCCGTGTAGGCGGAGTCAAGATAGCCGACGTGCAGGAAGTCTCATACAAGGAGACGCAGACCAAGGAGACCATCTACGGCAAGGGCGCGCTGCCTGTGGCGATACAGCGCGGGCAGCGCCAGTACTCCGGATCGATCACGCTCCTGCAATCAGACTACAACGCGCTCGTCAGGGCAACGCCCGGCAAGTCAATCCTCGACGTCCACTGCGACATCCTCGTTACATACGGCAACCCCGCCAACGGCGACGTCCTCATAACCGACGCACTCATCGGATGCGAGTTTACCGAGGCAGAAAACAAGATGGCGCAGACCGACACCTACATGCGCGTCGCCCTGCCCTTCATATTCCTCCGCAAGGAAAACCTCAAGTAATCAACAATTTCAATTGCATCAACCATCATGAACGAAACAGAAACCCCTACGGCATTAGATGGCGAAGCGTCAGCCGCACAGATAGCCCAATGGAAAAAGCAGCACGGCGACGTATATGCCGTAAAAGCCGACGGCAAGGTGTGCTATCTCAAGAAGCCCGACCGCAAGGTGCTCTCATACGCTGCCACCCTCTCCAACAACCCCCTCAAAGCGTCAGAGACGATGCTCAACAACTGCTGGCTCGGCGGCTGCGACGACTTCAAGACCGACGATGCGCTATTCCTCGGCGTGGCGCAGAAGCTCGGCGCCCTCGTGCAGGTCAAGGAGGCGGAAATCTCAAAATTATAGAGGAGACCAAGATGCAGCCCACGGCGTACATAAGGATGGTGGACGCGCAAATCCGCTACTACATGCACGCAGACCCGGGTCTCCTCTCCGACCATGAGTGGGCGGCAATGTTCAACGACCTCGTATGGATACGCACCGAGGAATCCAAAGGCAACACAGACAGACCATGAAGACCATCACACCGCTCCCAAGACAGTCGCTCCTCGACATCGCCCTGCAAACGCTGGGCGACGCCGACGGCGCGTTGGAGATAGCAGCCCTCAACGGTGTCTGCCTCACCGACGACCCCGACCCCGCGACACCCCTCGCGTTGCCATCCTCGCAGATGAGCCGCGCAGTCGCCAACTACTACGCGGCAAATTCCATCCGTCCCGCGACGGCACTCTCGGAGGACGTCAGATTCAACGGCATCAACTATATGATAGTGCAAGCCGACGATCAGGAACCGCTTCGATTTTGGGTGCGTCCCTGACCGTCCAGCACTTATCCATTGTCCCATCCCCCAAAAAACAACAAAATGCGCACAACATCCGAAATCCAAGCAGAACTGCAAGCCGAGTGGATGAACAACGCCACCTTGCAGCAGCTGTACCACTTCGAGCCAGGCACACAGTTCACGTCGTTCTACTCCAAGGCGAGCATCGAGAGCATTATCCTCTACATAGTCGCCTTCTGCGCCCACGTCGTCGAAGCAATGCTCGCCACGGCGCAGGACGAGATGGAGGATAGGATGGCGCGGCAGCTGCCCGGCACGTGCCGGTGGTACGCACAGAAACTTAAGGACTACCTCTACGACTTTCCTCTCGACGGCTGGGGCGAGCCTATCACCGACGGACACGCCGACGGCGAGATTGCCGCCGCTCAAATCATCAAGCACGCCGTGGCTATCGACGACCAGACATCGGGATACCTCTTGCTGAAAATCGCCGGGGAGAGAGAAGGCGCGCGCTGCCCCCTCACCGACTACGAGACCGAAATCCAAAACTACATCCTCCGCATCAAGTACGCTGGTGTCAAGACGCGCCTCATAGACGCAGAGGGAGACACATTCGACGCATCAATCGACATCTGGCACGACCCCCTGCGCAACAGGACAGAGGTGCACAACCGCTGCGAATCGGCGGTGAGGGAGTACCTTCAAAACCTGCCTTTCAACGGAGAGATGTCAATAATGGCGCTCACAGACGCATTGCAATCAGTGGACGGTGTGGAGATAGTGCAGGTGAAATCCTGCTCCTCAACCGACACACACGGCACAACCACGGTAATAGAGGACAAATCGACGCCATACGCCGGCTACTACACGCCCGGCACCATAACGTTAAACCTGGAAGCATACACCTGAAATGGAGACACCCGGCACATACACTACCGACTTTCCACGGCTCGCGACGCTGCTCCTGCCCACGCCACTGCGCAAACCCGGCATCACGGCACTATTGTCCGTGCTCGCCTCGGCGTTCTCAAAAATAAAAGCCCTGTTGCTCGACTGGCGTTTGCGCACCCATACAGAAATGCAGTACAACGGACAGGTATGCCGCATGGAGAAGTGCCTTAACGACAAGTTCAACGACGGCGCACCCCCCGGCTCGCCCCGCATCACGGTCATCGACGGACAGCAGACCGCCGATGACATGCAGTTTTACTACCGGCGAGGAGCCACGCCCGACATAGACTTCACGGTGAGGCTCGACGCCCGCAACGACAGACATTTCATGCTCCGCAGGCGCGGCTACAACGCCGAGACGCACTTCGACTTCGCTGTCGTCGTGCCGGGGACAATCGCCGTTGACGAGGCGACCCTCGCATCCGTTGTCAACGCCATAAAAGCCCCCGGCGTCAGCTGGGAGCTGCAAAGGATTTGACCGCGCCCCATACACTTGACCATCCATTAATCCGACAATCCACCATGACCAACGACACAACATACGGCAACTTCACCGACTTCGACAAGTTTCCCGCCGACTGCGAGACCTTTGACTGCTTGCAAAGCAACATCCGCCACTTCGCCGCCGTCGCCCAGGTTGCAGGCGCCGACATCCTTATATTGACGGGATGCCAGACCTATACCGACGAGGAGACCAACGTAGAATACAGGCGCGACGGCTACGTGTTCGTCAAGGGACAGAACGACCTTGCCGGCGAAATCCTACACCATCCCGCGCAAGTGGCGCAGACGCACTTCGCCATCCAATCCGACCCCATCACAGTCTTTGCCAACGGCGAGCAATTCGCCAACGCCTACTCAAAACGCTGGGCGAAGGAGAGTGCCGACACAGGCTACGAGTGGGCGACTGTAATCCGTGCCTCCGACATCTCCAACACGGTGCTAAAATCGGCATTGAACACCCTTCAGCAACGCATCCAAACAGAGGAGACCACCCGCGCTGCCGCCATCACAGCCTTGACCACGGCAGTAAACGGCATCAGCCAGGTGCCGATGGGCACTATCTGCCTTTGGACCGACATCAAAGGCGACGGCAGAATCCCGACCGGCTGGACGGTGTGCGACGGACGCAGCGTCCAGTTCAGCGACGGCGTAACGAGGCAGACACCCAATTTCATGGGGCGTTTCCCCGTCGGCGCGGGCACGTTGGACGGCACGTCATACGTACTCAAATCCCCAGGAGGTGCAAAGGAGCAGTCAATCACTTTGACGGTCGCCAATATGCCGAAGCACAAACATAGCGGAAACACAGATTATGCCGGCAACCACAGGCACAGTTTTGAAGACGCCTATTACGCAGAAAACCGCAGCGGACAGTCTGGCACCTATTTTGGATCAGACGAAGGCTACGACCAAGACAACGCTCTATTCACTCGAGCCGCCTATACGGAATACGCACCAACCCACAAACACACGTTCAACACCGACGAGGTTGGTGGCGGGCAATCGTTCACCGTACCCACGATACCGCCATACATCGCCGTCCGTTTCATCATCAAACTCTAATAACATTACGCCATGCCAACAGCTCGCTCCACTCTCAAACAATATTTCCGCCAGTACGCTACGCCCACAGAGGGTCAGTTTGCGGAGCTCATCGACAGTTTCCTTCACAAGACCGAAGACTCCATCCTCATATCGCAAATCTCAGGGCTGCAACAACAACTCGACAAAATGGTCACCCAAGAGGACATCGACCGTGACGACGAGCAGTTGCGGGCTGACATCCAGGCCCTGCAAAACTTGTTGGCGCAAATAAGAAGTCGCCTTACTGCTGCCGAGGACGACATCGACACCGCCGAGGACAACATCGCAGGACACGAGACGCGCATCCAAACCCTCGAGTCCACCAAGGCGGACGCATCAGCCCTCGCCAGCTACGCCCTCAAAACCACCACCGACGGACACGAGACGCGCATCGCCACCCTCGAAACCACCAAGGCGGACGCATCAGCCCTCGCCAACTACGCCCTAAAAACCACCACCGACGGACACGAGACGCGCATCGCCACCCTCGAAACCGACAAGGCGGACGCATCTGCCCTCGCCAACTACGCCCTAAAAACCACCACCGACGGACACGAGACACGCATCTCCACGCTCGAATCGCAGCGAGTCTCCGATATTGACAACCTCAACGCCTCAATCGCTCACGTACAATCCGACATCGAAAACCTCTCTGCACTCCGCCAAGTGGCGGACCTCGACCAGTACGACGCTCAAGACGGCGACATAGTGCAGTATATAGGACCAACCACGGCGGAGTACGTCAACGGATATGTGTATAAACTTGCAAAAAAAGAGTTTGAAAGCACGGATAAAATTCTTGTCGTTGACGCACCATACACCAACGTAAAAGAGGGGTTCGATGCAGCGGCGCTCATCAACGACAAATATTTTATAAAGGGCGAAGATGGATCAATGTACTTTGGCACAGAGCCCCTCTACAACGAATCTTGCCTTTTGATTGTCGGGGAAAAAGGGTATCCCGCAGTCGGCGACACGGTAATCGGTCAGTACAACACCGATACAAAAATGCAGCCGTGCTACGAAGTCACGGAAGTTGTGAGCAGCACTTATCCCTTTGTCGTTAAGTTCATAAAAAACGACTATCCAAGGACTCTCACAATAGACCGGCAAGTTAGCAATTATCGGTTCTATAACTCAGACGGAATTTGCATCTCTCTATTAGGTTCGTGGGCGGACGATTATTATGATAACGGACGGACGAAGTACGATGTATATCACAGCGTCGAAGTCCTTTACAACGACAAAGCTTACGAAGTTGCCGTTGGCGATATTAATTGCGCTCTTGGCGAGAACGTCAACGTCCACGAGTGGAAACAACACGACACACAACCCTCGTCCGCCTCTGACGTGTCAGACTTACAATCTCGTATGACCACCGCCGAAGGCAACATCACCGCCAACGCGGGGGCAATCACCGCACACGCCTCGCGCCTCACGTCCCTCGAAGCCGCGTCCCACACACGCAACGCCGACACGCAGATAATCCACGACGCGAGCCACAAGGCGGTTGTGAGCGGCAGCGGCTTGTCCGTAACAGGCGACGCCGCAGTATCGGGCAGCCTCTCCATATCAGGCAACCTAAACGTCACGGGCAAGGAGACCGTCACTGAAATCCAGCAGGTAACGTCCGAAAACGACAGCATCACCCTCCGACACGGTGCGCAAGTCCCCGTCTCGTCCATCAGCGGCATCAAGGCAGAAAACTACGACGGACTCGGCAACAAACTCGTGTTCGGCACCGACAGCGGCGGCACGTTCCGCATCGGCGACGAACACGGCACGTTGGAACCCCTCTGCACCCGCGACGAGGCCGCCAACCTCGCCGACGGAGACCCCGCTGTATGGGACGCCGCCAACCTCCGTATCAAGACCGTCGACAAGAGCGTCATCGTGGGCGGCGCAATGTCCGCCTCGTCATACTTCATGTCAGAGGAGGCGTACTGGGACGCATACGCCGCCAACGCCATCGCCAACAACAAAGTGTATTCAACATATTACGACTAAACGCCATGCCAATATACATCAACAACAAGAAAATCAGCGGCGGCTTGGAGCCGATGGGCATCCAGTACGACCTCGCCACCGACACGGTAATCCGCATCGGCGACTTCGACGCCCACCGCTGCCTGCCCGTGCAAAACAACATCAAGGGCGTAATCCTCGACGACCTCGGACGCGAAGTTTGCGAACTTCCCGACGACGACTGGACCTCAATCGCAAGGGACGGCTCTCTCGGACAGGTGATGGTGCGCATACCCGAGCATTGGATGAAATGGATTGTCCGCAACGGCACCATCGAGCGCACATGGCTATCCCATGTCCCCCGTCCGGGCTTCACCCACATCCCCAGACGCTACGTCTCAGCATATCAGGCTACCATCGACCGCACAGTTGCCGCCACGCCCAAACTCGCCTCCGTGGTAAACCTCACCGCCAGTTTCCGTGGCGGCGACAACACGTCCTCGTGGGACAACACATACCGCAGCCTGCTCGGAATGCCCGCCACAAACACCAATCTGACAAACTTCCGCGCATACGCCCGCAACAGAAACAACGGCGATTGGCGTTGGAACTGCATGATGTACGCCATCCAACGCGACCTCTTCTGGCTGTTTGCCACAGAGTACGGCTCTTTTGACATACAAGCCGACTTCAACGCCAGTCTCGACGCCAACGGCTTACGGCAAGGCGGTCTCGGTCCTGGAGTCTCTACCACGACAGATGCAGGGTGGAATACATACAACTCACACAACCCGTTCATCCCATGCGGCATCACCGACACCCTCGGCAACCATAGCGGAGTCGTGTCGTATTCCCCAAAGGCGTCCGATGGCACAAGCGACTGGGCTACATTCTCCGTCCCACGCTTCCACGGCATAGAAAACCCGTATGCACACATCTGGCAGTGGACGGACGGCATCCTGCGAGGAACCGACAACACCTCAATCTACATCTGCGACAAGCCGTCGGCATATTCGTCCTCCATCAACGGAAACTACATCCACAAGTTCGATATGCCCGTCGGCAATGGTTGGATACAAAACATCAACTTCAACTCCGACGGCGACATCATTGTAAAGTCTTACGGAGGCGGCGCATCAACGAGATACCACGACTATTCGTGGAACAACAATTCTGACAATGCAGTACACGGTCTCCTCTTCGGCGGTAGGGCTAGCAACGGCGGCCTTTGCGGGCTTTTGTATGCCCATGCTAACCACGCGCCCTCGGCTGCCGGTGCCTACGTCGGGTCTCGCCTCTGCTTTGCAGTTAGTTAAGGAGGCGAGACACGAAAGCCAAAGGAACGGAAGAAAACACGAACCCCAAGAACCCAAGCGCGCCCATCAGGCGACGCGCCCAAAATTGTAAACCATGAAAAACTCTGACTCATCTTGATATAATAAAGTAGGCAGGCCGTCCGTCTCCACTTCGGCGGTAGGGCTAACAACGGCGGCAATTGCGGGCTTTTGTATGCCAATGCTAACAACGCGCCCTCGGATGCCAATGCCAACGTCGGGTCTCGCCAATACTTTGCAACCAACATCATCTATATACATCGGACGGCAGCCGCGCCCCTCGGCGAAAAACGGACATAATGCGACACTGTGCTGGTAGGCTTCTGCCGACGGCTCAGAATCAAGCAAAGCAGACATCAATATATATGAAACGGCTCAACAACATATACCACAAAATAATCAGCATTGAAAACCTCCGCCTTGCGGACATCAACGCTCGGAGACACAAGGCGCACTACCGCGCAATACAGGCGCACGACCGACATGCAGAACGCGACTTGCAGGCACTGCACGAAGCTCTCCTGAACCACACGTTCCACACCTCGCAATACACCGTATTCAAGGTTTTCGAGCCAAAAGAGCGCGACATCTACCGGCTGCCATACTTCCCTGACAGAATCCTACACCATGCCGTAATGCAAGTATGCGAGCCTATTTGGCTCAAGATTTTGCCCCACAACACCTTCTCCTGCATCAAAGGTCGCGGCATCGATGCCTGTGCGCAGCACGTCGAGAAGACAATCCATAAACACGCCTCGTCGCCCTGCCTGTACTGCCTGAAAATCGACATAAGGAAATATTACCCCAGCATCGACCACGGCGTAATGAAATCAATCATACGCCGAAAAATCAAAGACAAGGAGACGCTCCATCTCATCGACGAAATCATAGACAGCACTGACGGACTCGCCATCGGCAACTATCTCTCACAGAGCCTCGCCAACCTCTACCTCGCCTATTTCATGCACTACGTCAACGAAGTATTGAAGGTGGACGCCGCAGAATATGCCGACGACATAGTATTCTTTGCCGACGACAAGACCACCCTACACAACGTTTTAAACAGTGTCAAAAAATACATTGAAAACGACTTGAAAGTGCGTTTAAAAAGCAACTGGCAAATATTTCCAATCGCTCACAGCCGCTACGACAAGCGGGGCCGCGGCCTTGATTTCGTCGGATACGTATTCTTTCGCGACTGCCGACTCGTCCGCAAGCGCATCAAAAAGAACCTCTGCCGCCACGCCGCAAAACTAAGGCGCAAAGGCATCGCCCCCACGCCACAAAACACCGCAGGATGGTACGGCTGGCTCGTCCACTCCGACAGCAAGTCCCTTCAAAACAAAATCTATAAAAAATCTTAAAATGGAAAGACTTTCGGACAAAAAGAAAGAATTGTACTGGGGGCTCGGCAAAGAAGCCCGCGTGTCCGTCACCAACCTTGTCGGGCGCGACCTCTGTTTTTACGACTACAAACAGCTCCTCATAAAAGGCGAGCCCCGCGTCCTCGTGAAATTTGCCTTCCACGAATCAGAAACCACCTACCACACATTCATTACAGGCTCCACCGTAATCGCCGACCGCCTCCTCCGCGACACACCCAACCTCCCCTTCATCGCCACCATCAAACAAAAAGGCCGCTACTTATATTACGAGTAATTATTGTAGGTTTCGTTTTAGAAAAATGTAGGTTTGGTTTTGCCGAAAATATATAGAACAGAAATAAAATCATTATGAAAAAATCATTCCTACTAATCCCCGCCATTGCTCTGTTGGCATCGTGCGGAGGCGGACAACAGACACAACAAAACAATGCAGGCTCGGATAGCGTGCAAGCGGCAACAACCATCCCTTCGTTCACCTACGTGGAACCCAACGAAGACATCGCAGGCAAGAT
>Ga0326512_10000558_pt1 | contig 32756 bp, 50 predicted proteins | sample 1_2617_0518_D_FD_203652 | JGI IMG/M metagenome (GOLD analysis project Ga0326512, IMG submission 203652) | Bovine rumen microbial communities from UC Davis, California, United States - 1_2617_0518 | ecosystem: Host-associated > Mammals > Digestive system > Stomach > Rumen | place: USA... | reverse complement strand
GTTCACTTTGAGAAGGTCGAAAGTTTTCAACATACCCCCCGGGGTAGCGAGTGCCTCCCGGGCAAGTTCGGAAAATGTTTTCAACGCCTCGACAGTCTCCTGATATTCCGCCTCATATAGGCGATGGACGGCTCTGTGGTGAGCCTCGGTAAGATATATCAGATTACTTTGCTGTAATCGCAGTCGGTAGTCGTTTATCAGCGGTACGATGTGATGTACCGTAAATCCATATTCGATTTTTTTCTCACAGAAAAGACTTATCAAATCCAGCCCGAAACAAGAAGAAATGCACTTGTTTCTTGCTTTTTCCCAGTCAGCTGTGAGGTAGAATTTTTTAATCTCGGCATTATACGCTCCGAGAGGATTGACTCTGTCTCGCTTGTAGCAGTCGCAAGTCTCTCCGACTTGGAGCTTTCTGCCACAGCGTGAGCATAGCTTTGATAACATAACTTTGTGTGCATATCAGCCCGAGCTGCAACTCGGGCTCTCTGTCTTTGAAAAAAATCTTTGAAAAGGTGGGATTTGTAAAGTGCAGTTGACTGCATCGGTGCGAGCTGAGAGTGCTGACCTCTCCATGCAGGTGTCCACCCTGCACTGGTACCGCCTACTCGCACATGACCGCCGAAGCGGTCACATAAAATCTTAGGAGGCTTACGCCGTAACTGTCTTGATGCTACGGAGAGCAAATTGGTTGCAGATGCCGGACTCGAACCGACGACCTCGAGGTTATGAGCCTCGCGAGCTAACCGCTGCTCTAATCTGCCATTCGCGGACGCTGTTGCATCCGCAGGGAACCGAAAAGAGATGTGTGGAAACGGCGGAAGCCAGCACAGCAGCCCCGAGAAACAAGACAGACAAAGTCAAGACCGCTGTGCGAAAGCCTACCCTGTTATATCCGCCTGCTTTCCTTAGTTTTACTGTACCGTATTTCGCGTTTGTTTTCAAGGGTGATAAACGGTTTAAAAGGGGCACTATAAAAAATATTTTGGGAAAGTGCCTGCAAAAAGCTTTAACGCCTTCTCGTGCAGGCGTGTCCTTACCCATTTAGCATCTTTTACTCCGATAGCTTCTGCGACCATTTCCCACGTCTTGCCGCGAACGTAGTACTCTGTGAGGAGACAGCTAAGACGATTGTCGCCTATCTGCTGTATCTCGTCTCTGATCCTGAGCCTCAGTTCTTTGTATCTGGCAAGGTCTGCGCTTATCCTTGCGCTGAGCTCTTCGGCGTACTCTGTATCTTCCTCGGCTTCTGTGTCGTGGAGCTCTCCTTCCAGGGATTTGATGCGCAGGCCGATGTCCTTAATCTGCATGAGATACTCTTCTGGCGTTATCATAGCTCGCTACCTCCATAGACCTCACGTTTTGTAAGCTCATACACTCGATAAAGCGTTTCGCAGAATACTTTATCGTCTATCATTATCGGCATTACTAATCCTGCGAGACACATTCCTTCTTGCACGCCGATGATCGGGTTGAGCGATGCAGGATCATTTCTTAGCCAGTATGTCAGTAACATATCGTCATCGAACGGCTTGAGGTACTTCGACTGGATATAGTATATCTTTCCCTCTCCGACAAGTGGAATAAGCTCTCTCCCCTTCCAGTACAGCGTGATATCTAACCTGTCAAGCTGCTTCATGTCTTCGATCACATCTTCTTCGTTCAGCTTCATAATTGGGAATTCTTCAAAGTCAAACTTATCCCACGCATCATCGTCGATATCGAGTATTGTCTGCATAGCTCTCTCATTGAGCCCGGGTAGATTGTAGATCGGGTAGAGTGCCACACCGTCACCTATCCACTGAGCTGACTCTCCGTGCCATATCTGTATTGTCTTTATCTGCCGAAGTAGCGTTTGTATTTTCTTAAACTTCATTTCTTGTATTCCTCACTCCGCTTTTTTATTGCTTTTGCTATTGATTGTGTCTGAGCAAATGAGTATTCCGACATTCCGACCATAGCAATCACACCTCTCACAATGCCTTCTATGCTTGCTCTTTTCATAAGCGCGTATTCATACTTCTCTTCAGGACATTCTTCTATCAGGTCGTTATAGATAGTTCTCTCTATGTTCATTGCTTCACACGCTGTAGATACGACCTGTTTTTTATATTGCTCAAATTTCATTTTTTACTCCTTTCGGCAGCGTATTCGGGAGACTCAGATACTCCTCAATTAGTTTCTGCGCTTCTTCAAAACTGTAAGCAACCGCAGTAAAGTGTCCTGCTCCGCGGAGGTCACGCAGCCACTCCTTTTGATTTTCGGTCGGCTTGTTTGGCTTGACCTTCATTTCGATGTATAGTCCTATGTATCCACCGTGAGCTGTCGGGAGACACACATCTGGTACACCAGACTTTAGCCCCAATTGTTTTAGACGTGCTCCTGTTGCTTTACTTCTTTTTCCCTCGTTTGGGACATGATAAAGCAATTTTAGTTCCGGGTATTGATATTGCGCGAAGTCCGCCCAGCGGAAGAGTATGATCTGCTCGTTTTCTTCTTTCTGTTGCACCATGCAGCTCCTTCCTTGTAGTAGCGGGCGTAGATGTATACGCCGCCGTTGGTATCGTTGTATACCACCTGAGCCTGAGAGAGATGATAGCCCTCGTAGAGCTTCTCAAACTCGGCACGGTTCTCGGTGTCCTTGGCGAGCTCTACGATCTTGCGCTTGCTGAAACGATTATCCCTCTGCTTCGGTGGAGGATCTATCAGGTTCCGAGACCTGGTATACTTTTTCTTGCCTGCGAACTCGCGAGCCTGCTTGAGCATATAGCGAGTGAGGGAAGCGATGCCGTTCTCGTCGAAGATCAGGATATCAGTTCCGACAATGCCGAGCCCCCAGAGCTGAACAAGATCAAAGACTGAGATATCACCGCTCATTATTAGGTGATGATGATATCTGCCTGATCGGGAACCCTTCTCGGTGACTGCTATGTACTTCAGCTCAGAGAGTCCGTTCCGCTCTCTGTATCTCTTCACCCTGCGCAGAAAGTTCCTCAGTTCACGAGCTGCCTCTTCATCAGTCTGAGGGAGATGCTCTTTCGAGTAAGTCAATTCAATTTTCAGATCGTGATCTGTGAAGTTGGCGTTCGCTATCCTGATCAGCTTACTCTCTGCATAGATATCATTGAGCTTCTGCTGAGTCTCCGAGGTAGGCTTCGCCTTCCTCCTCCTGCAAGGTGCCTTTGTATACACGGGGTATATATTTACCTCCATGTAGTCACCACATTCATATCGGGTTTCACGATACCAACTTCTCATTTTCCTCCGCTCCTCTCGGTGGTCGTAAATATAAGATAGATTACAAGGTTTATATGCGCCAGCTTCGGCGCACTTTTTTTATACTATTATAATAGTAGTGTGCGGCTGTTCACTCTACGGCCGCTCCCTTCATATTCTCCATTGTTGTATTCCAGTAGCCCTTGGCAAACGCTTCATCAAATGTCGGACATTTTAATTCAAATCCACACTTTTCACATACAACTGTCACTTTCAAGTCACTGCTTCTTTTGCAGTGCTGCTTTTTACCGCCGCAGTAAAAACACTTTTTCATTTTATCACCTCATTCTCGAAAAAACTCATCAAGATCATCTTGTGTCTTGACTTCTTTTCTGAGCTTCTGAATTTCCTGCTCCGCCTGTGCTCTGCCTATCGGTATACCTAAGATATAGCCGACGAGAGCACTCAGGCTGCATAATATCACAACTGTCATTGCATTATCCTCACTATTTTCTCGATATTTTTAAGCGGTTTGATACTCATTGTGCAGTATCCTTCCTTATTATAGTTTCGATCCCTAAGTATATATGTGATTACAACACGCAACTCACGGCCTGTGTAGCTATGTCCGTTCGTTTCTCTAAGTATCAGGATATCTCCAACCTGATACGGTCTGTCGTTTTTACGAATTTCAAAGTTCTTGACGCCATCAAAGATGGGCTGGAAGAACTCAGGAAGGATTTTAAGCTCGTGTGTCATCAGTATTCACCTCGCAGAATCATATTTGCGGCTAAAGAGTGCATATCGACAGAAATAATATGATTGCAATAGCCGTCACAAATCAGAGTGTCAGAGCAAAACCAGCAAGGACAGACAGAAAAATTAAAAAAATCAACTGCTGTTTTCATTCTGTATCACCGTCCATTCTTGCACCGCATCCGAAGCAGTACTTGAAGTCTTTCTTGTTCCACGATTTGCTACCTCTTTCCTGTCCGCAGTTCTCACAATATGCGTTGTACGTTCCGTCACCTGTCGGAATCCATCTTGAATGAATCACAGGCTGTACGTCTGTGGCTGGCATATTAGCCACGACATCACTCCAATCTAATTTCTGGCCGCAGTTGCGGCAATAGTTATCATGTGTATCATAGTCTACTTCGTAGACGTGGTTGCATACAGGGCAGTATGCTGTATCATAGTCTATCTCGCCTTTATCATCGTAGCCGTCGCCTTCTATGATAACTTTGAACGGAGTATCACGGGTGGTTGCAGGCTCGATGCTCTCGTGCGGTTTCTGCCGCCCAATAAGTTTGTTCACGTCCTCCTCGAACAAGTCCCAACCGGGAGTGGCACTGTAATAGTTCCTGATCTGAGTAAGGAGGGCTTTCATACTGTAATTTTCCGCCTCTACGCCTGCCACATAGAGCATATCGGTATCAACTCCACTCATATATCAACACCTCTCAATCTATTACATCGTCCGTAACAGGTATCCACATATTAGGATTGAAGTTGATGATATAGTGATAAGGGTCTGTTCCTGTGATCTCCAAATCCTCGACTATGTATGTTACGTTGTCGGATAAGCCAATTATTTGCTTGCTGTACTGCCCTTTTTGATGCTCGGTAATGATTTCAAGCTGATCGTCTCCTCTATCAGCTGTGATGCTTGAACGCCCTTCCATTTGGAATAGTGTATCGCCAGTTATACAGTCAATAACAGTTATCCTACGCAAGCAGTTGAAATTATCTGCTTCTTGTGCGAGGTTTTCCCTTACTCTTGAAGCTTCATCACACCCTGTTAATATCATTGTCATTGCTGCTAATGCAGCTATTATAGCTTTTTTCATTTATTTTTCCTCCTCGTTTTCGTAGCAGCCGCAGGCATCGTTTTCCTCCACGCCGTAATCGTCACCATCAGTAACTTCAATGTGTGGCTGTATCTCTATAGCCATGATAGATTCCTTGCAGGCGTTTACGATTTCAAGTACCTTTTTGAAGTACATCTCACGCTCTTCCTGATTCTCGGTATTTTTGACAAATTCAACTATGCCAAGCATATCACGATAGACTGTGCTGAGCATCACCTTGAAATTGCTCTTATCCGCATTTTCAGGCGGCTTTTCGGCTGCTTTCTGAAGCTCTGTGACCTTGGCTTCAAGAGCTGCCTTTTCCTGCTCCGCTTTTCTGATTCTTTCATCTGCAACCTTCTGGAATTTTTCGATTTCTGCCTTTGCCGCTTTTTCTGCTTCACGTTCTGCATTATCCTTGACTTTCTTAGCTTCGATCCGAGCACTTTCAGCTGATTTTTTATACAATTCCGCTTCTGCTGCCGTTGCCGAGAGTTCTTTTTTCGCTTCTTTAAGTGCAGCTTCCGCCTCGGCAAGCTGCTTGACTGTTTTAGGGTCGGGAACTTCTTTGATGACTTCTTTTTCAGCAACTTCAACATCTTTCGGAGCGCTTTCAAGTTCTTCCACTCTTGCTTCAAGTTTTGTTTTTTCGTCCTGGAAAAGTGACAACTGCTCGCCCTGCTGTTTTTTCTCAGCAAGGAGCTGCTCAAGCTCCCTTGTGGTGATCTTGGCGACGTCCTCGGACTCCATGACCTCAGCACGGTCCTCTGGGTTGGCTGTCGCAAGCATCGCAAGTCTGGTAATGCCAAGCTGTGCATTTGCCTGCATGAACTCTTCGCCAAGCTTCTCAAATGTCGATATGTACGTCTGAGCCTGCCGCTTTTCGAGATTAAATTCCTGCTTTGCATAGTTTTCAAAGCTTTCATATCCGAGCTCCTTATATAGCTCTTCTATTTTTACCGTTCTCAGATCCTTACCAATCTCAACAATTGCATTTGCTGCTATAGCTCCGTTTGCCTTGATGCGCTGCGTGATCTGTATAGCTCTTTCCTGTGCAGGCAGATGCCGTTCTGCTTCTGCTGCTGTGATAATCTGTTCCATGGTTTCCTCCTTATCTTATCAGGCAGCGACTTTTGTTTTCTGCTGCTGTTTCTTTTTCCTCTTGGCTTTTTCTTTCGCTTTCTTGCGGTCAATGGCTACTTTCTTCAGATACTCACTGTATCTGTGCTCGAATTCCACAACCTCGAACGGCTTTTCCACATTGCGGTTATTCTGATAGCCATAGCACTGCACAATATTCAAATTGTTGCTTACCTCCATTGTGTAGTATGATGTCTCAGGGTGTCCCATAATTCGCAAAAACATGATAGTTGTTGCTCCGTCGGCGTGCCTGTCTGCGTAGCCGCCAACGCAGTGATCGAGCTTCGCACCTTCTTCGATGATCTCAGCACAAGTGCGCGGTAGCCGCAGGAACAGACCAAGCTCCATATCTGTAACTTCGAGATCACGGCGCTTGGCGTCTGCCTTTCCGAGCTTCTTAGTCGCTGCGGCTGTATCAAGTTCTCTGCACAGGTGCATCGTTCTCTCATGTGCCGCAAACATATCCTTCGGCATTGTGATGGCTGTGCGCGTAAGATCATACCCGAGCTTTGAACACTCTCTCAGATAGTCGGCGTACTGATGCATAAAAAAGTATGTTCCCTGCGAGTTCTGCCTTCTCAGTGCGTAGTCCATGATCTGCTTACGGGTGAGCCCTGTGAGCTCCTCGGCAGTCTTGATATATGTACGGCTGCCTTTGAAATCCTTGAAATACTTGATTGTCTCCGCTGAGGAGCGACCGTGCCAGAAGTCACGCCGCCACTGTATGTAAGAACTGTAGTTTCTGCCACTCTCCTCCTTGAGGTATTCGAGTTCCGTCTTGTCAACTCTGAGCATCTTCTTGAGGTCGTTGCTTCGCCAGTTGATGCGATAGCCGGTACCGTGACTTCCGTAGCCATAGGCTGCGACCTGTCCGACGTAGTCTCTGGCGATAAGCCAAAGACCACCGTGCATGAGGTATTCAAGTTGCGGATGCTCCGCATACCTGCATAGCCACTGTATGTATGGCGAGGGCAGATCCTGAAAGTCCATACCCTTGAACAGGTACCGCAGGAAGCTGCGCTCGATGCAGTCGTGATTGATAAGTGTATAGCTGTAGTCTCCGTAGCTATAGCCTGATTTATTGAAATTCGGCTCGGTTGCTCTTGTTTTTTTCTCGGTCCACAGGTATTTTCCGAGCTCGGTGTCCCAGTAGCACCTATACTGCACCGCACTGCCGGGGCTGAGCTCGTACATTGATATCGTGTACCATGAGAGCTTCGGGTCAAACTCATAAGGATCAGCCGAGAAAGTCTGCTCTGCCTTGATGCACTGTATTCGCATGACGTCGCCTGCGCCTGAGAACACGGCGAAGTTTTTTCTGACATAGTAGTACTGTCTGCCCCGTGACATCTGCATATACTCGACCTGCGCTCCACAGTTGGCACAGTAGCCAAGCTCCTTGTGCTTGTAGTGCTTCGGTTTGTTGAGGGTATCCTCGTAGCGCTGCTGACAGGCTGTGCAGTAGCAGTCTGTCACCTTGCTGTCGCGCTCGTCGTCAAAAAACTCGCCGCATGAGCCGACCGTAGGACTGCGGAAGCCGCGGCGGTAGAATACGAACTTCGGGAAGTAGCTCTCGATCTCGTCTTGGTACTCCTCGACGTTTACAAAATATTCGTCCATGCTCTCGCCTCCTCAGAAGTCAAGGAGATCGTCGAGAGATATACTCAATGACTTGCTCTCTGATTTATTCTGCGTCATGGTGATAGGTGGCTTGTCCGCACCGTTATCGCCGCAGAGATCAATTGTCATATGAAAACTCACTGTCGCGGTCGAGAAGTAGAACTTCACGGCTCTATTATATGTCTCGAAGTCGGACAGCCCAGGCTTAGACGGTCCGACATCTTTCACGATCTCACTAAGGCATTCCGCGAAGCTCTTTCCGCTCTGCTCAATAGCCTGATAAAACTCAGGTTCTTCGTTGCAAAAATGCTGAAGGGCGTTTGCTACGCCTTCGGCTACAATTTTTTGTGCTCGTCCTTTGATATTTTTTATATCAAAGTATTCTGATAAATCTCTTTTCGGCATAATAATTCTCCTTTTCGTGCAGTCAACTGCACAAGTGCTTTTTTCGGTTCGCTTCCAACTCTGACAGCTGATGATGCAGTATCACCAACTGTGCGATAGCCATACCCTTATCAACAGCCTCGGAAATGCTGTCACAGCTCTTGGCTATGCTTGTCCACACCTTGATATTGTACTCGATATCCTTATGTGCTCTCTTATACTCGCACCACTCGCCGATATGTTCAGCGGCAAGCTCGGCAGGAAGTAAGAGCATTGCAGCAATTGCAAGTGCTATGGCTATGTAGGCTACAGTTGTGATGATATGCATTGGCTTGTCTCCTTTATCTTTCCTTGTTCTATGAGCTTAAATATCAAGCGCTCAAAGTCATGACGTTCAGCATCTGACATGACGATGATCTTATATTTTCTCTTGTAAAGCTCATACATAGGCTTTATAGTAGGGCTGTTGATGTTGATACGATAGTTGTACTTATTCGGCTTCGCGTAGATGCTGATGTTCTCAGCAGTACTCGCAAGCTTCAAAGCGTCGTCGTAAGGTATTTTCTTTCCCATATCATTGAGCTATGATACTCTTCATTTTTGCGATATCACTCAGCAGATTGTTAAATTCATCTTTATGCTTTTTCTCGCTTTCGGTGCTGAGGCTCAGGCCCTTGATCCCGAGCCATCGGTCAAAGTCATTCTCTTCGAGTTCATCACGCATTTTCTTATCAAATGGGTAAAGGGCGAGCGACTGAAAGTAGTTCCAACCCTCGATTGCGTTCTCAAAGTCTTTGACTTCATCTTTTTCCTTATTTGATACGATGACGCGAGCCGTGCCACGTATCGGATCACTCTCGTATCCTACATTCCCAATTCTGCATCTCATTTTCGGTATCCTCCTCTCTGTGCAGTTGACTGCACATGACGATTTTTTAACTTGTCCATAGCCCTTTCGGGCTTAGGAATTAGCTTCAAGTAGCGGAGCTGCTTCCTGCGGATTATTGCTGAGATATCCGCTGAGTGTTTTACCGATGTTTATGCACATCCTCTCGACACACTCAGCTCTTTTCTCGGCCGATAAGCTGTCAAAGCGCACCGGTGGTGCTCCGCCGATTATAATATAGCTGATACACTCTATTTTCTTTGCTGCCATATGTAGCATCTCCTTTCAGATTATTTTATGTAATTACATTTTGTCCAGTTGCCTCCTGCTCCGCATTATGTTATAATAGCAACGGAGGGAGGTGACAACGATGAAACTTAACTACGACTGTCTGAGAAAAATACTTTTAATTATCGAAAGCGAACTTAATTGGGATGATGAATTGAATTATAAATACACAAATCTATCAAGCTTGTGTGATAATTTAAAGGATTTTTCAAGAGCTGAAATAGCCTATGCTTCAAAAATGGCTATTGAAGCCGATTTAATAGAGGCTAATATCATTGATTGTGACTCTTGCATTCTGGATATACATTACTACGGATTGACATATGAAGGACATCAATTTCTCGATACCGTCCGTGAAAACAAGGTATGGAGAAAAACTAAAGATATCATAAGCTCAGCTGGTGGAGCTTCTCTGTCAATTATAAAGTCCATTGCTACAGAATATCTGACGAACTACATAAAGAGTCATTTGCCATAACAGGCGGTTTGCATAATTCCCTATACATGAGTTCTGCCGTTCCTTCGGTATAGCCGTTAATAAACTCCTTACACTTCGAGCACATCATGTCATAGACTTTCTTATGTACTCCGTCAGCATCTTCCCAGTGCTGTGGCTGATTGGCAAGCTCAGACGTTATCGACGCAAACATCTTTGTTATCAGCGGAGCTATCTCATTTAACAGTATTCTATTTGCCTCACTTGTGAGGCTTTTTCTCTTTTCTTCCATGGGTTACTCCTTTCTTGCCTCCTGCTCCGCATTATGATATAATAGTGGCGGAGGGAGGTGAAAACAATGAAATGGTCTGAAGCCAAACAATTTACATGGGGTGAATTATCAAACCTTACTTGGAGCGAGCTTAAACTTGAAGCTGACGAACTTATCCAGAAGCTACATGATGATAACAGGGTAATGCCAGTATCTGCTATCGAAAAGCTTAATGAGATATGTGCTCCACTTCCAGAAGACGCTCCAAAAGTAAAGGAAGGAATGACAAGAGCAGAAATATGTATGTTTCTCACTCTAATGATTACCTATATGACGAATTTGCCCGAAATATCTAAAAAATGGATTCCTATTATTCAGGCAATCATCGAATTTGTTGCTGATTTTTTAAAGCAATAATACAAAGTATAATTCCACATATTGTAAAATCCTGAAAAAGTTCATCGTCGTTAATTACTTTGAAAATTATTCCGATTATGAATGAGATATTAGCGGCTAAATTATACGCTTTTATTTTCCTCGCCCCGTTATCTTTATCGGGGCTTTTTCTCTTTTCTTCCATGGGTTACCTCACTTTCTTGTCGCATTTATGCGACATTACTCGCAAAAAAAATAGACGTTGCCTCCGAGCCACTAAGTCCAAGCACTGAAATAATAGCATCTGCTTCACTGATTTTAAAAGAATTATTATTCATCTTACGATAAAATGTACCTGGATTTATGCCTATTTCTTTTGATACAGTCTCAATATTTTTGCCCTTCTCGGTTATTTTACCTTTTAGTTTTTTTATATCAAGCATAATTTCACCTCTTTCATTCTGTCGCATTTATGCGACTTCATGTGATTATAATATCACATCAATTATGATTTGTCAATACCTTTTTCGCATTTTTTAAGAATTATTTTGAATTATTCAAATTTTATTATTGCATTATTGCGAAATTCGTGTTATAATACATGAAAGAAGGTGAGGTGATATTATGACCGTAGGTGAGAGAATAAAGCATCGACGTATTGAGCTTGGTCTATCTGTTGATGAGCTTTCAGAACTTCTTGGAAAAAACCGTGCAACTATTTATAGATATGAAAGCAACGAAATTGAAAAACTTCCTACACCTGTTTTAGAACCTCTTTCTAAAGCACTACAATGTTCGCCAGCTTATCTTATGGGTTGGTCTGAATCAAAGAAAGACACCTCCTGTGAAATTCTTAAAGATAATAATATACGTAAGATACCTCTTTTTGAGAGTATTTCCGCTGGCTTCGGTGCGTATGCCGACAGTAAAGTGATAGGTTATGAAGCTGTATATATTGAAAGTGATTATGATGCAGCCGAGACAATTGCTATAAAGGTCAAGGGAGACTCAATGTATCCTAAAATAGAAGACGGCGATATAATCATTGTCCGCAAGGAACTTGATTACAAAAATGGTGATATCGTCGCCGTCCTTATTGGCGACGAGGGTTTTGTAAAGCGAATAAACGTTTCTGACGATATGCTTATTTTAGAATCTATCAATCCCGAATATCAAAATAAAGTATTCAAGGGGAAAGATATGAACTGTGTTAAAGTCGTCGGAACTGTTAAAAAAATAATAAAATCTGTATGAGGAAATATACCATGAAAAAAGCTATGTCTATAATTTTTGCAACTGCGCTTTCGCTTACTTTGATTTCCTGCTCCGAAAAAGCAGGGAATTCTAAAAATGATAAAGACTATACTACTCTCAACTCAACATGGGAATGCGATTACTTGAAAATTGGGACTAATTCAAATTGGAGCGAGTACGATTCCTTATCCGATTATTCCAATTATGCATCTTGGTCTTGGAAGGATTCATCGGATGAGGGGCATTCTTGCAACCTCAATTTATCTCACAGTTCGCTTTATAAAAAACTTTCTCAATCCGATGCTATTAAATATTGGGAATGGTCGCAAAATGATTTTTTAACCTCAGAGGAATTTAAGGGCGATCAGACCATCACCGAAAAATATAAGGACTATTTTGTTGAGGATAGCTTTGTTAAAAACGGCCAATCATACCTTATAATTTCTAAAAAAGGGCAGCCTCAAAAAAGAATTGAATTTTATGCTGAAGGACTCCACGGAGATCTATCATACAATAGCGACGATGAGCCTTTAATCATGGATATGATTAATAGTATCGTTTTTTATTAAAAGCCCCTGCTCCATGCAGGGGCTATCTATAGGGAGGGATAATCATGAAAACAGCAGCGGCGTATATCAGAGTCTCGACTGATGACCAGATCGAGTATAGCCCTGATTCTCAGCTAAAAGCCATACGCAAGTATGCTAAGGATCATGAGCTGATACTACCTGAAGAGTTTGTGTTTATCGACGAGGGCATAAGCGGCAGAAAAGCTGACAAGCGCCCGTCCTTCCAGCGCATGATCGGCACGGCGAAGCTAAAGCCAAAGCCCTTTGATGTAATTTTGCTCTGGAAGTTTAGCCGATTTGCCCGTAACCGTCAGGATAGCATTGTCTATAAATCGATGCTGCGTAAGCAGTGCGGCATTGACGTTGTATCGATCTCTGAGCAGCTCGGAGAGGATAACACATCTATCTTGATAGAGGCTCTTATCGAGGCAATGGACGAATATTACAGCCTTAATCTCGCGGAAGAGGTCAAGCGTGGGATGAACGAGAAATTTTCGCGTGGTGGCGTTGTATCGCAGCCGCCTTTTGGCTATCAGGTGCAGGGCGGCGTATTTGTGCCTGACACAGCAAATGCCCCTATTGTGCAGATGATCTACAGTGATTATCTCTCAGGTATGGGAGTAAGGCAGATCGCGGCAAAGCTCAACGACATGGGGGTGCGCTCGGCCAAGGGGAATCTCTTTGAGAATCGGACGATAGAATATATCTTGACGAATCCAACATATATCGGAAAGCTCCGTCGCAGCAAGCACGGCAGAGATAAACTTGACCGTTTTCATCAGAACACCGATAACACCCTTATTATCGACGGAAGGCATGAGGCTATAATATCACCGGATACCTTTCAGACTGTGCAGGAACGGCTTGCAGAGAGTAAGAGACTGTTTACACGCTATGCTCGTCAAGAACCTGTTGAATTTATGCTCAAAGGACTCGTGCGCTGTGATAACTGCGGCTCTACACTTACATATATAGCTGCATCGAAATCCTTACAATGCCACCAATATGCTAAGGGAGCTTGCAAGGTATCACACAGTATCACTCTTAAAAAGATCAATGCAGCAGTTATCGAGCGCCTAAAAAGTGACTTTGAGGGTCAAATTTTTGATATTGATTTTGCAAGCACCCCTGCTCCGAACAGCTCTCCCGATCTTACAGCAATCATCGAGAGGGAAAAGAAAAAGCTTGCCCGTGTACGGGAAGCTTATGAGGCAGGCGTTGACACCCTTGAAGAATATAGGGAGAATAAACAGAAGATACAAGCGAGAATTGATGAACTCGAAGCTCAGACCAATGAATCCAACCCTCAGACCGCAGAGGACATCAACAAGGCTATCAAAGGTAAGATAAGAGCAGGGCTTGAGATACTGGAAAGCGAGGATGCAAGCGAAACTTTGAAGAACATCACACTCCGCAGCTTTGTGGATCGTATCATCTACTTTAAACCGCGTGGAATCGTCGAAATATTTTATAAACTATAAATCATAACTTTTTGGAACTTAGACCGCCAAGTTTCAAAAGGTTATAATAAGCCGTGTTTTTTTCACGACTTTTATAATACATCACCCCAGACATTTTTCTCTTATTCTCTCAGGAAGGCTGATTAAATCAGCCCCTCTTGTTTTAATTTATACTCGATTAATTCGATTGCCCACTTGTGGGTGCAGCCTTTCTGCTCCCAACTTGCAATTGTCGAAATCGCTATATGGAAATAGTTAGCGAATTCTTTTTGCGTCATGCCGCTTGCAGCGCGAAGTTCCTTGATATTTGCTTTGGTCTGTGACGGCTCTACTCTTGTTTTTTCTCTTCGTTTTTTGTTTATTTCATCCTTGTTTTTAGCGTAATGCGCTCTTCGCTTTTTACTTCTTAGCTTTTTATCTTTCGCTACTATTTTATGGTAGTATTCTGTCCCCTGCTCGTTATCGACTTTTTTATGCATTGCGGGTTGGCACTTAGGGCAGTATTTTTGCAGTCCGCTTGCTACCTTATATTCTTCACCGCAGTTTTCGCAGATATCAATACTTCCTATAGGTCTTTTTGCCGGCCCTTGTTTATACTTTCGTGCCCGCTCCTTTTCTCGCTCGTGGCGGCAGTCAGGGCAGTACCACGCTCGGGGACCGCCCTTAAAGTTTGTGCCGCAAGTACGGCATATCCTATCATATATTGCCATTCTCAGCCTCCGGAATCTCGGTAACGAGAATATAACCAATGAGGATAGGCAGGTACTCAGGCGGTTTGCGCTGATTATCGCCTGAATCGCTACACCAGTTTTGCACGCTCCTGTAAGGCAATCCGAATTTCCGTGCGAAGCTCGTCATGCTCAACCCTGACAGGCTCACGAGACGCTTTGTGTCGCCGTCAGCTGCTGCGCTGATAATTGCTATTGCCTTTGCCAGTCCGTCACCGTCCCACCTGATCTCAGGTGGGAAACCTATCTGACCGAGAAGCTGCTCAGAGGAGCAGCCGAGCTCAATGTAGTCTCCTATCAACGCCTTGTAGTACTCGTAATTTATCATAATAATCTCCTTTTCTGCCGGATTTGACCGTCCGGCTCGGTTTTTATTTAGTCTCTAAATTCCCAGTTGTTGTAGTCGTACTCGCCGTCGATGATCTCTGCCGCTCTCCATGCGTATTCTTCGTATTTTGTTCTGATCTCGTCACAGTCAATTTCACCGTAATCTACGTCATTTTCAACAAACCAATCAATTACAAGCTCAATGGCTTCCTGAGCTGTGTCGGCTTCGATGTTATCTGTCTCATCAAGAACCGCCCATATTCCCTGTCCCTGATAAAAACCTGTTTCGTTAAATTCAACTCTAAACTTTTTCATAATATTTACCTCCGTTATTCTTTCGGTTTTGGTTTTGGACTTCCTGTCCCTTCTGTAATTATATTATACACCCATTGAGTGCGTTTGTCAAGAGGTTTTTAGCGCAAATATACTCGCTGAGTGCATTTTGTATACTTGCACAAATAGCGCTGTACTTTCACATTATTTTGCACAAAAAATAAACGCTCCCCCGAAGGAGAGCGTTGAGAGAATTATTTTTTTATAAGTTTTACATCGTAAGTGTTACTGTCTGAAAGTGTGAGAGTGCCTGTCAGCTCTGTGTGGTCGGGGTCGGGCTGCTTCTCAGGAGCTGCCTTCGGCTGCTCTGTTTTCACAGTTTCGGACTTAGGATAGCCATTAAGTCCTTTCACTTTAATGGCGGTCGGATAGTCTACATAGCAGTAATCAAGATCACAGTTGCTATTGATACCTGCAACCCTGCCTTTGCCGACTATGTCCTTATCTGGGTCGCCTGCCACGGAGTGCTGCCACATACCATATGGATCTGCGTATGATGTAGCACTCGTATAGTGTGCAAGCCATACAGCATAGCGTGATCGTGTCGCTTTATCGATGTATGATTCTAAGAAATATTTATAGGAGTAGATACCTACCCAATATCCTGCTGCTTCAATGGCTTCGCAAAACGCTTTTACTATCGCTGTAACCATGCCCATACCGAGACACTGCCTTTTTTCCTCGATGTCGAAGAAAAGAGGATATTCAAATTTTTTTCCTTTGATTACTTCAAGGCAAGCAGCAGCTTCAAGTTTAGCTTCTTCGGGCGTAGTAGCGTAGCTGTACCAGTACAGACCTTTATCGATTCCAAGACGCTCACATTCTGTGAAATTACGCTCAAACTGAGGATCTTTTTGTGTCGCAAGTCTGCCGTAACCTGCCTGAATAATTGCAAAGTCAATTTTTTCTGTATTTTTAACCTCATTCCAATCAATTACCCCCTGATGCAATGATACATCTATACCGCATTTTTCCATATTATTACTCCTTTTCCTGACTGACTCTTTTTATGTCAGATACTGTTTTTGATCCAAAGTATATCATCAGTATATACTTGTAGTTTTCGGCGAGTTCGTCTGGGATTTTTTTACCTAATATCGCCATCATCAAGATAGTAAACGTGTACGACAAAGTTATGATAGATTTCACGTCAATCAACTTGGCCATTCTATCTTTAAAAATTGATTTTCTCATGGCTATTTCTTCTTCCGCCAGAATTTTTTAATTATTTTTTTGACTGTCTGACTCGCAGTAACCTTTATCGTCTTTATTGGACTCACCATAAATTTCCACCTCACTTTTGTCACTATCTATGATAGCAGTATTTATGCCTTCGCCTTGATGTATCTGATACTCAGTCTCTTCGACGTATTCAAAAGATTCTACGAATTTCTGCGTTTTCGCCACGCAGAAAGCCGTTACCACGACACAGATAAATGCGATTGCGGCAAGGATATACGATAATGCGAATATTCTGTTTTTGGTTTTTTCAAAATCTTTCTTTGAAATCAGGTAGATTTTTCGCCATTCTTCGGAGCATATCTCGCATTTGTAATTCATATTTTAGCTCCTTTCAGCGGAAGGCGGCTTCCCATAGTGTTTCTACAGCTCTTGGCATCACAGCTCCAGCGATAAGCGAAGCGATGGCCAATATTATGTTCATCTTTGTGTTCATTTTGGCATCGGAAATGTTACATTTTTCGACTTTCTCATCGAGCTGTTCATGCCTTTTATCACAATCTTTTGGTCGGACATACCTTTCGTCAAGTTCGGCAAATAGCTCTTCTTTTGTCATGTCTGCTAATTTCATGGTGTTTCTCCTTAAATCCAAGCTGACCATGCGCCACTTGTGTAGTGTCTGGTATATCGGTCGCCGCCTGTAGTTTCTATGATCTGCATAGCATCTGTAGCGCTGACAGCATATGCTCTCAGCACACCGATCACCGCCGTTCCGAGCACATCAACATCAAATGCTCCTGACTTCGTACCACTGAGAAACTCGGCAATGGCTACACTGTCTATCAGCTCGTCCGAGACTTGCGGCGTGATGCAGTTGACTGCTTCTTCCTGATTTTTCAGTATTGTATCGATACTTGAAAAATTACTGTTATATGGCATCTGATCTGTATAGTCGTTATCATCAGGCAGGCTGAATTCATAGTTGGTTGTTTTACTTCCCATTTTTTATTTCCTCCCATTTAAATTTTTTGAGTTGACCCCATGTATAGCGCTTGCAGCCGCCCCAAGTGGACATCTGCTTTAACTGTAGATTATCGATTTCCCTTTGCATATTTGCTTCAATCTTGCCTTGTACGCTGTTCGGGCTGCTAATTGTCTGCGATAGTACTGTCTGCCTTATCAACGAGTTTCGAGTGTTCCCGAGCGTGATCTGTATAGCCTCACCCGTAAGCTCATCGCGCTTGATTGCAACTATGCGCATCTCAACGTCTATTCCGAGATGCTCGACATATACTGTTCCGACGTAGCCAACGTCATAGTTCTGCAAGTTCACGAAGTCTTTGTATTTAGGGTCGTTTTTCAGTGCTGCTACTCCCACGACTATCGATATCTTCGGGGTGCTGACCTCGCCCCAGAGCACCATAACGTCCTTGTCAAGACGTTCGACGGCAGAATCAGGATCGCCAAGCTCAGAATATGTAAAGTGTACTCTTTTTGTTTTATGATGATGTACGATCCAGTCTCCGCTTGTGTCGTACCATACGGCGACCATACTGCCAAAATTATCTACACCGATGAGGTTTGTGATCCACTCTGAAAAGTCGATTTTAAAGCTAATCTTTGTTAAATCCGTACCGTATCTTATAGCAAATGCGTGCCCTTCGGGAGCACCTTCCATTTGCTTATTGATTGATACATGGAAGTTATCACGGTAGACCTCTCCGCCGAAGGAAGCGAGAGAATTGTCACTGCCAAAGAGTGCTGATATGATGCTTTGATCTTGCAGCTTATTATGTATTGGCCCGTCGAGGTCGGAAGTAACATCGAAGGTGTATTCACCGATGATATGTTGTTGATTTGGAAAATCATTGATCCTTGCAGCCATGAGCTGTAGGACGTAATCCGTACCGTTCGAGGCGTTAATCTCAGCCTCGTTAACCCAGTAATCCGCCATGTCGTAACTGATATGCTTTGCTCGCGCGGCTATATACTCTTGCTTGGCATCAAGATACATCTCTGTTTCAACGATCCTAAATAGCTGACTGTTGACTTTAAGGACATTTTGACCTACTATGTAAGTCCACTTGCCATATTTATCTATGGGGTGTTTAAGCGTAAGCTCCCAGCGCCCTTTATCTTCCTTGTCAGATACGACTTCGTAAGGCATGAGGATAGCAAGTCCGTTGTGCTGGAATCCAAGCTGAGGCTCGGCTATATCGTATACGCTTACTACTCCAGATCTACTTTCGATTTTTACATCAAGTGGAGTGTATTGCGCATACATCAGCGGCGAACCTATGCTGCAAGTGATGGTATTGCGGCCGTAGTATGTAGGTATCACGGTTGACGACATTTCCGACGTTACTGTGCGCCCCGGATATATATAGTCCGCGCATAGATCAACGCTTATTGTCGTAGTATCACCCGATGATGATTGTATTGTTATCGGCAGCTCTACTCTGTACGGCTCCCAGCAGGTCACACCCGAAAGCGTTTCGCCTCCCGAAATATCCACGGTAAACGGCTCTGCAACAACATCACTGTCTACTATCATAAACCTAGTGTAATTAAGCTTGTTATAAAACCATCCGTCTGGTTTATTTATCGCTTTGAAATAAAGCCCTACTTTTGTTGGAGCTGAAATAGTAAATTCATATTCCTCATGGTGGAACGGTGACGAAGTGTCTTGGAATATCATTCGGCGTGGGATTATCGGAGTATTGTCCTCAGCTATCAGTGCCATATACGGAGTCTGGTCACGAGACATATCAACGTTCCGCATATAAGTATAGCCCCAGCTATTGCCGTAGCCCTCGGCAATTACCTTATAATGTCCGGGCTGCAAATCAGCATAGTATGAGCAAAAATCATAGGTCGCAGGTCGGGAATCAAGATATGTAGCTATCGTACTTGATTCCCAGTATCTCCGTGAACTGTCCATCGTTGTCCACTGCTCGATATTTCTATTGGGAGTTTGATTGCCGGGGATACTTTTCAGCGGCGCTGACCACGCAGTATTTACGTGACCAACTTCCTTGCTTGTGATGTACTGTATCTTGACATTCTCAATGCCTCCGATACGTTCAAACGTATAATCGGTATTCGGCGTAATATCGACTTTTTTGGTATAACACCATTTACCGAGCGCAGGCAAGTCACCTGACGCATAGACTACAATTCGACCTGTTCCGTCGTCGCCGCATTGCACTGTTAATGGATAACCACCGTCTTCGTCTATCCAGAGGCTTCCTATATGTCCGCTGAAAATTTCTAATTCGGTTTCTGTTGTTCCGTCGCTGATTACAAATCTGCCTATGTCGGCAGGAGAAATATTCGCATCGTTTGCGTTAAATCTAAAGCTAATATTTGTCGCATTTCCTGAATTAAATGAGCCTGTACGAGCCGTCGAATCCGAGTATACTGCCTTTACCTGCTTTCCGTATGTGCCGTCGGGCATAGTTCCTTCGATCTGACGAAGGTAGTTTTTGCCTACACGTACACCGATACGCTCAGTTGTTGAAGTCAGCGACCATGCGCTCAGATCATCTCCCGAAGATACGAATGCTAACGGGAGAATTCCGCTTATTTCGCTCATTATAGCCACCTCTCCCGATATCTCATCACAACAGACTGCGCAGCCGTTGTGAGAAAATAATTTTCTCCGACGTTTAGCCGTGGGAATGGTCCCTGTGTGTTTTGCGTGCAGGCGGTCTTGTCACCGTCGCCGATTTGATAATATGCAAGCTGCGCGTCGCAGTCGAGGACTATCTTAGCATTCGCTGGATATCCGGCAGCGACGATTGCTGTCGGCGTAGTGACAAAAATCACCTTGCCGTTGCAGTTGATATCTGTCCTTGCAGCAGACGGCACAATAGTGATCTCGGGATCAACGTACTGCGTACCGTTATTATCAACTCTTGCAGGGATAGAGATAGCAGTTGTTATATTCGCTGTTGATTGTTCTGTGCTTTCCGCGAAGGGTTCGCACACGAAGGTGATCGGTAGCTCTGCGACGAGTAATGCCTTAGCCTCGGGGACTGGTAGGCGTACATCTGAGATGCTGATTCGCTCTTGTGGAGACGTTGATATCACAAGTGTGCCGCTGCCGCGTAAAGCAGCATAGATATTGCGTACTTTCTGCGGTGATGCATCTGCTATGACTGCGCTGACTGTCAGCTCAGAATTACTGTACCACGGCTGTGTATACGGGCTTTGTCTTGCCCTCCCCGGTATTGCTGTATATGTTGTTTCCTGCTGCCATGTTGGACGGATCATAGGCTTTGTGATTATGAGTCCGAGAGCGTCGCTATTAATTTCGTTAAAAACAAAGCTGCTCATCTGCCTTTCCCCTCCTCAATACTGCGTTCTTCTGCGCCGAGTCTCTCAGCAAGTCGCTGGACATCGTAGTCACTGTTTACTTCGGCGGTAACGTAGTTGTAGTAGTTGTTGATGATTGTGTCGCCGCCTGCTCCGACAGGAGTATTTGTTGCTGTTCTGGATAATGGCGTTATTTTTATACCGCCATTCATTACCTGAAGCAGCTCCGGCCCTGCTTCGGCTATGATGCCCTGCTGTCCTATGCCTATGGTGCCGCCGGTTGCATGATGAGCATACCAGCCCTGATCCATTGCAAGCCCTGCGTCAAACGGAGAATTGACGGAGTGCTTATTGATTGGATCCGACTTCCAGTACAAGTCTTCAAGATATTCTTGATACCTGCTTTTGAAATTGTATCCGAATACGTCGCCGAGCTCATATCCTTTATCTGACGCCCACTGGAGGAGTGCTTGAACATCGAAGCCGCTGTCGAGCTGCGACTGATACGTTTTCGTAAACTCGTCAGTGAACAGACCACCGATGTCTTCACCGCTTGCGATGCCCCAGAGAAGTAGCTGTGATATGTTGTAGCCTTTGTCAAGCTGATCCTGAACTATCTTCGTGTAGTCTTCTTGGAATACGTCTCCGACGTCAAGGCCTGCTTCCTTCGCCCATTTGGCGAGCTCCGCTATATCAAATCCATCATCGAGCATTTTCTGAACGTTCTCTCGGAAATCCTCGTCGAAGGCTTCGTTCGCGTCAAGTCCTGCCAGCCTTGCAGCGTTCACGACTTCGCCCATTTCCTGCATGATGGCATTGACTTCCTTCTGCCGCCAGTTCTTGGAGTAGAGCTTTATATCCGAGTATATCTTTTCAAAGCTTGCCTTGTATGCTTCTTTCCTTTCGTCAAGGCTGCTCTTGGTATCTTCGAGAATTTCTTTGTTCGCGTTTTTATTAGCATAGAGGATATTTTCGACATCGTCATAACGCTCTTCTGCAAAAGCTCTCTCGGCATCGTCAAGTTGATGCATATAGTTAAGAGTTGCATCATAGTTCGCTTTTGACAGCTGCATCATGTTGGCCGCATTCGCTGTCTCCTGCTTTGCGCTTATATACTCATTGGCCGCGGATATGCCTTCGGCAGATGGCATATTCTTATAACTATTATTATACTTTTTATATTCTTCAGGTGATAGATTTTTCGACCATTCAGCGCCCGAAACAATGGCTTCATATTTTTTTCTTGCCTCCTCTTCGGCTGTTCGGGCTTGATTGTACTGCGAGTTGTATTGTTCATACGCTTGCTGGGCGGATGCATTTTGCTGCACCATCTCAGAATTTAAATTCATAAATTGGTCGAGTAGTGATTCTGCCTTTTTCTTAGCGATTACGTTATCGATCTCGGAAGCGAGCCTGTGATATCCATCGATCTGATTATCAGTCATCGAGTACTCAGTTCCGAGAGCACTGTTGAGTTCACCGAGAATGAACTCAGCTCGCTTCTTGTCAGCGTCCTTGACTTTGCCAGAAGCATCCGCAAGATTGTCGAGTTCCTTCCAGAGCTCTTCGGTGCGCTCTGATTCGTTTTCTATATCACTCGCCCGAGTGTTATAGTCGTCTTTAAGTTTATTGATTTCTTCTCTCGCGGAGTTAATTGCGTCGTACTCTGCTTTATATTTTTCTGTTACTCTTGCTTCAATGTCTTCTTCTTTTTCTTGTGCCATATATAACGCGCCGAGAGCAACAGTAAGACCAATTATACCAGCCGTAACAGCAACGGCAGGATTGGCAAGCATTGTTGTGTTCAGCAGCTTTGTTGCACCTTCTGCCGTTTTTGTCGCCGCTGCCAGACCTTTGACAGCTTCCGCCCCCTTAATGGCGGTACTTGCTATCTTCCACGAAGCATATGCTGTACCTACGCCCTTTATAAGTGGTAACATCTCCTCACCGAACTTAATGATCTTCGGGAGGTCGTCAACGCCCTTACTTACAAACTTTTCTACCTTCGGGAGTACAGCTTCTCCGAGCTGCGCGAGCTCAAGCTTGAGGTTGTTCAGCGCTACCTTGGCTTTGTCGGGAGCGTCCTGAGTAGCCTCGAAGGTGTCGGAAACTACGTCGCGCATATCATCATAGCCTGCAACAAGATCATCCAGGCTGAAGCGCTGCTCTTTGATAGCCTGCGTCATGGCTGCCGCGCCCTTCTTGCCGAAGAGATCAGTTGCTATCTGTAGCGCTTCTGTCTCGTCCTTGGCTCCCTTGATACGCTCAATGGTTTCGCCGAGGGCTTCTGTCATCGTCTTTCCGTCGGCTGTTGCTTCCTGCTGTGCTTTCTGCAAGCCCTTGATTGCCGTCGATGTGTCGATGCCGTTAGCCTCGAACTGTCCGAGGAGCTCCGCGCTCTGTCTGATGTCAAGGCCTAATTCCTTGAATGTTGCGGAGTTGCTTAGCAGTTCAGATTCGAGACTGTTGATATCCTTACCGGTGCGCTGTCCTACGTCGGTAAACACGTCGAGCACCTTGCTTGCGTTAGCGGTATCCTCTTGAAACGCCTTCATGATGCCTGCAACATTGCGGACACTGCCTGCTACCTGCGTGTCGTTTACCTCAGCATACTTCAGGAAATACGCCGTCAGGCTTTCAAGCTCTTTGCCAGCAAGCGCATATCGTGTGTTGATTTCACCTACGGCGGCACCGGTATCTGACATCTCGACAGGAAGGGCACCGAAAACGCTATCAGCAACGCTTTGAAACTCTTCAAGGCTCTGCCCTGTGGCTCCTGTCTTTTTAATGATAGTGTCGTAGCCTTCATCTATTTCTTCCCATGCCTCCTTCGCGGAAGACATGAGCTTCTCAAAGCCGTCTGCTGCGAGCTGTGCGACTGCTCCTTTCAGCACCGTGAAGCCCTCGGCAGAGCCTTCGGCAGTATCTCCCATTTTATCAATATTGCCCGAAGTCTTGCCTGCTTCTCCACCAAGTTCCTCGATGTGTTTTCCTGCATCCTCTGCCTCAGTGCCGAGCTTCTCAGTCTCAGCTCTTGCTTTTTCGAGTTCTCGCTCAAATGCACGGTACTGTTCTTCGCCGATATCTCCCTTTTCAAACTGCCTTGTTACCTGCTCCTGAGCATCTTCAAGGAGCTTCAGCTTATCCTTAGAGCTGTCGAGTGCCTTGTTGAGCAGCTCCTGTTTCTGCTGCCAGAGTACGGCGGAGTCAGGTGCCTCCTTGAGGGCTCGATTAACCTCGGACATCTCGGCTTTCGCCTTTCGTCCGCCGCTCTCTACATTCGCGAGGGCTTTTTCAAGCTTGACCGTGTCACCCTCATACTGTATTGTGATACCTTTGATTTTCTTACTTGCCATTCTTTCGCCTCCTTACTATGGCAGGACTGCTGCCGAGCTTATCACGGTCGGGCTCAGTCGCTGATATAGCCTTGGCGTGCTCCAGCTGGTCGATGCCTTCCGCAGTGCGGCTGTAGTTCCATATGATTGCATCACGGAACAGCTTCCAGAAGTCAGTGATAGGTAGCTCCCAGACCTCCTGAAAGCTCATGCGTGCATACTCAGCTACTGCCTTAATGTGCGTCGTGGTGCAGTTATACGGATTTACGATCTGTGCAGTAGACTGCACAGGCGGTGCTTTATATGCAGATGTTTCCTTGATCTGAGCGAGCCATGCTCCGAGTCTAACTACGAGGGAGAGTATATCCGTTGCGGAGAGCTTGTCCCGCACCGATACTCCTTCGATATTACGGGTAAGGTAGCTTTCAGCTCCTTTAATCTGCTCATAGCCGTTGACTGGGCTGAAAATTCCGTCGCATTCTCTGACAGTCGGTATTCCTATCGTCAGGAGCTGTCCCCCCATTTTAAACTGAAATGCCTGCATTTTTACCTCCGTTTATGAAAAAAGGCGAGCCGAAGCTCGCCTCATACTATGACTCAGCTTCGGCCTGAGTCTCATTATCTTCTTTCTGCACCTCTCTGATGAGGGGCACTCCACGGCAATTTCTATCGGTGGAGAGTTCTTCGAGTCGCTCCGCCGTGGGCTTGAGCCCTCTGCGCGGATAAGCGTCACCGGGAAAATACTTGCGACGATTATCCTGCTTATCCTCGAAGTACTCAAGTACCTCGTACCTCATATCATGCTCCTGCGTCTACGTTATCTTCGTCGATAACGAGCAGATGGCCGTCACTAAACGGCTCTGCCTGTATTCTCGGAGTGATCGTTGTAGGCTGTCCGGGACGATATGATGCTGCGAAGCCGTTGATGTTCTTACCGATCATCGTGTAGCGGACATCGCCCTTTACCTTGTCCTTGTGTACTGCGCGGAAAAGATATATCTTTCCGTTGTCATTTGCGACACCGCCGATCAGAGTACGGCGCTTAGCTGTAGAGCCTGTGCCTGAGACTGTTGCAGATGCTGTGGAAATCAGCTTGGAAATCGTGTCACCGTTCCATGTGATCATTCCGTAGCTCATGTATCCATTGTCGTCGGTCATCTCATTGCGTGATGCCTTACCGTCGTCGCTCTTGACGCTGTAGTAGTTAGTCTGATACTCGAACTCTGCGCCGTCCTTAGTACGTCCGATAAGATTAGCGTCTACCTCGATGGTAGCATTGTCAGGAATATCCGAAATTGCTGTGCCGGTCCACTCTGTGACATATACGTCCACGGAGCCGAGTGCAATACGATCTTTCTCCGGCTTATTTGATGTGTTATCAGCCATTGTCATTATCCTCCTCTATGTACTGTATTGTGCGGAACGAGAATACTGTAAGCAGCATTTCCTCGTCCTCGAGTACTGTGTCGCCTTCCTTGTCGATCTCTACCTCGCGGAAGAGATTTTCCAGACGGCGCTCCAGCTGAGGCTTCTTGTCCTCTGTGTAAAGCTCTATCGTGATTTCAACATCACGATAAAGGTTGAAATTGTCAGCACCTGTTATTTCGGTGTCGGATTCATAATAAACGATATACGGCAGTTTCTGGGCTTTTTTAAATCGCAGATATGCTACCGGTAAGCCAAGCGACAAGAGTCTGTCGCGGATCTCTTTCAGTTCCATTACAGTCCCTCCATCAGCTTGTCAAGTTCTTTTTCGGCGTGCTCATTGACTATCGAGATATGCGGTATAGGGTCGGCATTCCCGACCACTCTTTTAGTACCATTTCTGACGACGTGACCGTTCTCGAGCAGATGCGTGAGACCGCCTTTCGCATTATAGATTGTCACTCTTGTGACACCGCGCTCTTTCTCGATGATACATTTCCACTTCTTGCGGTAGTCGCCTTTTTTCAGCTTCTTGCTGCTCCCCTTATAGACAGGAGAGAGACGCTTGAGCTCCTCGACCGCATTATTAGCGATATCGACGAGCCCGTTTTCCATCTCTTCCACGACTTCCTCGGTCATGGTTCTCGTCGCCTCAGCAAGAGCCTCAACGAACTCGTCGGGAGTAATGATCTCATTCATGATCTTCCTCCCTCTGAGCCTTGATGATAAGCAAAGAGTCAGCTTCGGCGAGATTGTCGATACTTACTATGTTGTAGTAGTGTCCTCTGTACTTGATGCGGTAGCTGTCTGTTGTCATGTCTTCGAGCTTGCTGCAATAGCGGATTTTGAAGTTTTTGACTGCCTTATCACGGGGCTCCTTGGCAGTATAGCTCTCCTTGTCGGAGTCGCCCGTCACTGCGGCCCAGCATGAGTGATAGTCAGTCCAGCCGGGAAGCTGATTTCCAATTGTGTCAAACTGCTCCTCTGAGCTTGCCTGTTGTATCGTGATGCGCTTATTCAGGCGCCCTACATCTGTTTCAAACATCATCGTCGGTCATCTCCTGCTCCGCTTGCAGCTGCGCTATGATAGATCTTATTGTGTATTGCGCTTTAGCACCTGCTTTCTCCACGGAGTAGCTGCGCTTTTCGTAGAGCTCTGTGATAATTACGAGGGCGAGGAGCCTTACCCTCGCGTCCTCGTAATTGCAAGAGCCGACTGCTGCGTTGATGTATTTAGTAGCGACGTCTGCCATCAGCTGAATGATAGTGTCATCGTCGTCAAAGTCAACCTTTAAAAATTGCTTGATAAGTGTTAGCTCCATGAGGTTCTCCTTTCCGACGAGTTAGAGCTTAATCGCCCGGTTGCTCAGGATCTGCTTCCTGTGCAGCAAGTATCTCGGCGATGATGTCAGCCTTCTTAGTTGCTGTAAGTGTGATTTCAAGTTCTTCAGCGAGAGCTCTGAGCTGATCTACTGTCAGAGCTTCGAGCTCTTCCTGCGACAGCTCACCGTCGCTGTTTGTATCAGCGGCGGCAAGTGCTGTTTCAGTATCCTCAGTAGACTCAGAACTCTCGCTTATCATTCCCCCAGTGCGAGCTTGCCGAAGCAGTAGCACTTGTCGGAGGCGTCCGCCTGAACTACATCTACCCACTCAATGAGGCGGCAGATTGTTGTGTTGCTCATGAAGCCTGCTTCCTTTGAGGATGCGAATGAGATATTGTCGAGGTCGACGAACTGTACACCGTCCTCGATATTACCGTAGTAAATGGGTGCAACATTGTTAGTTGAGTCGCTCGGAAGCATAGCATTTGAGTATACTTCTACAGGATATCCTATAAACAGTCTGCGTGTAGGCTGTGTAGGATCAGGCTGAAGTACAGGTCTACCGTTAAGGTCAAGTGCCTGATCAAGCACATTAAAGCCGTCCTGATTTGTTACGATCTTTGTATTATAGAGTGAACCAGGATCGAGGTCGACATTGATAGAAGCCTTAAGTGCTGCCCAGTCGCTGAGATTCTTTGCGGTCTTGTTTGCTTCAAGCTTTGCCTTTGCCATAGTATTTTCTGTGATAACTGCTTTTTTTGCGAATCTTCTCACGATGTAGGCGATAAGGTCGTTATCAGTAAGTGAGAGAAGTGTGTTGGAAATCTTAATGAAAGCACCTTTTTCTTTGAGCGACCAGCTCACAGGACTGAATACAGGATCAGTCGCATATGTGCCGTCAGTACCGTCTGTAAAGTCGATAAGGCCTTCTGTTTCATCATTGTCTGAAGGATAGCTACCTGTGAGAGCAGTTGTCTTCAGATAGCCACATACCTCTCTGAGGCTTCTGAACTGGCGGAGCTTCTCCTTAATCTTGGTACGGATATCCTGAGGAAGGATATAGCCCTCACCGTGCTCGCCGTAAGGATATGTTACCGATGGAAGGAGCAGAGCATCCTCGGCTTCTGTAAGCTTTGTTCCCGAAAGCTTCTTGAGGGCGGCACGGATAAAGGAAGCGTTTTCCTTTGCCTTTGTAGTGTCCTTAGCGCCTTCGGTTGCCTGCGAAGCCTGAGGCGCCTCGATACCCGCTGAAAGCTTATCAAGAGCCTTCTGCTTCTCGATCTTGTCAGCAAGTTCCTCTGCCTGCTTCTGCATCTTGTCGGCGTTCTCAAGATCGTCCTTGTCGAGATAGTCCTGAGCTGTGTTGATGATTACTGCAAGCTTGGCCTGCATCTCTTCAATTTTTGACATAGTCATTTTCCTTCTTTCTTTATGTTTTGTTTGAGAGCTTCAGGATATCGAGCGACATCTGTAGCTTTCTCTTGTGATTGCTGATAGTCTCGCATTCCTGAGGGATAGGAGGCTCGGACTTCTGAGCGCTCTCGCTGATTTTCAGGAGAGCTTCGGGAGTGTTCATGTATCGCTTGTAGCTGTCTGATACACAGGCAGCAACAGGCTCAGTGTCGAGGAGCTCGATTGCGAAATATTCTGCCGCCTGCTCCGCGGTCAGCCACGTCTCGCGGTCAATCATGCTCTTGATTTTTTCCTCGGTCGTGCCGTTTACGGTGTGTGACTTGTAGACGTTTATGATTGACTGCTCAGCCGTATTCAGGGCCTCGATTGTTTTTTTGAGGTCATCTGCATTACCCCACGCAGAAGTCCAAGGCTTATGCAGCATAAGCTGTGCGTATTTCGGAGCTACGACCTTGTCGCAGGCAAACGGTATAATACCTGCAATGCTTGCAGCGATACCGTCGATGTGAGCGACTTTCTCGCCTGGATAGCGAGCAAGTATGCTGTAGATTGCTAAACCGCCGAAAACGTCGCCGCCGCCGCTGTTGACATACACATCAAGCTTCTTGTGTCCGCCGCCCTCGGTGGTAAGCTCGGCGAGAAAATCGGCGACGTCCTGAGGGCACTTGTCCTCCTCGAAGTACTTGCTTATCCATGTAGCTGAGCAGATATCACCGTAGAAGCGCAGCTCTGCGTTCTCATCGTCTGCACTGTCATAGATCATATAGCCGCAGTCCTTGACTGCACCTGCCTTGTCATTCTGAGTAAACTGATACTTTTTCGTTTTTCTCACCTCCTTATAGTGGCACATAGTCTACGGCTTTGGTGTTCTTCAGCTCGACGCTGAAAACATGGTCGAAGTTATATATTCCAATCCATGCACCCTTCTGCTTGACGATAACAGCCTTGCCGTCGTAAGCGTAGTCGTCCCATTCTCCTTCTTTATAGGCAATGGTCTCACCGCTCTTGAAGGTGATCTCTATTCTGTCAGCATATTCCATTTACTTGTCGCCTCCTTTATCATACTGTGAACCGAGCATATCCAGCGGAATAGCTGCGCCGTTGCCAATGATAAGCTTATCGGTGCCCGGTATGAACGGCAGGTTTTCACGCTTTCGAGCCTCTGCGATCTGTAAGAAGCCGCCCGTGATGCCCGTGCTGTATGCTTTGTAGCGAGCCTCGATGTCGGCTCTGAGGTATACGTCAGCATTCGCCTGAATGAACTTCGTCTCCTGATCCTCGGAGCTAAGAAGCTTGAACGTCGCCTCCTGCTCGTAAGCAGTGAGAACGTTCTGCATCGTGTCGCTGTAGAATGCTCTGTTCTGCTGCTCGATGTTGCTGTAGGTGCTCTTTTCCATGTCATTGAGCTGGAAGCTCTTGACACCGAAGGCGTTCGCGATGTGTCGAGTAGTGAGACCGTTGAGCTCGAAAAACTGTGAGTTCACGAGTTTTGTCTCCAGCTGCTGAACCCCAAAGTCTGTCGGTATCGGTATAACTGTACCGGCGTTCTGAGCGCCGGCGAGGTTAGCAAACTTTTTCTTGATCTGAGCTGAGCGGATTTTATCAAGATCTCCCGTGTAGGTGACGATGATAGGATCCTGCAAGCCGTGGCTGTACTTCTCATTCACGACCTGCTGTGCGTATTTCTCCTGGTTGAGAACATCGACAAGATACTTTTGAATTGAATTGCCCTTGATGCCGTCAGTCGAGAAGTACTTGTGATGCACTATCCTGTCGGACGTGTATATCACCTGCCGCGAACTCCGCGGGTCAGTGTACAGGTAGTACACCGAGTTCGGTGAGCTAAGTATGCCCGCATTATCGACTATGATCTCTACATAGTTGCTATCGAGAAGATATATCTCCTCGATCTTGCCGCGTCGGAAGCTGTATACCCAGAACACATTTCCTGTGCTCAGCCTCTGGAATTCTGACGCCCAGAAAAAGTCATGAGCAGTCATGAACCTGTTCGGGCGAAGCTTCAGTAGCTTGTTGAGGTAGTGATCAGACTCCTTAGCACCGTCGCCGTCCCTCTCGTATACCTTGAAGGGAACCTTCGCGAGGGCGTTGCATCGGATCAGCATACAAGCGTAGTACGTCGCAGCGTTAAGGTTGTTCTTTGCCAGAGCGCTTGAAAAGCCCTGTCTGTCGAAGAACTCGTTTAGCTGCTGGAGCGTCACAACGCCCGTTGGCTGTGCCTGCTCCGTGGCGGTAGTCGTTTCCTCTGCTGCCTGCTCCGTGGCGGTAGTCGTTTCCTCTGTTGCCTGCTCCGTGGCGGTCTCCACTTCGTCAGCTATCTTTTTTCTGCGCTTGAACAGCGACATTTTATCACCAGCTTTCACTTTCCAGCCACTTGTCCACGTCTACGGGAGCAGTGACAAATACATGATATAGTGCGAGTTTAAATGCGCAGAGAGTAGCATCTACCGGATCCACTCTGCGCTTCGTTGCGTCCTTGTCTACTTTTATTAATCCGTTATTTTTGCGAATAACGGCATTTCCAATCGCATAATTCAACAGCGGATTGTTGATAAATACCACATTTTGGCTGTATACTTGTTCGCGGAAGCCTGCTGTGCTCTCGTTCAGGCTCTTATGTGATTGATATACTTCGACAACATCTTGACCCTCGTCCGAAAGCTCTAACATGAGCTTGCTTGCGTTTGCCGGATCAAAACACAGAGACTGTATGACAAGCCCGTGCGAAGAGCAGAAGCCTCTCACGTACTGCATTACACGGTTCTGATCGACAATTTCCGTGTCGGTCACGGTCAGATAGCCGTTTCGCTCCCATGCGTCATAGGGCATCTTGTCAACTCTGCATCGCTCCACGAGCTTCTCCCTATTTGGAATAAAGCTGTGTGAGAACAGGATATATTTCACTGTCTCACCGTCTTTGTATGGTATGATGAAGCTTACCGAGGTAAGGTCTATTTTTGCAGACATATCAAATCCCACATATACAGGCTGACCTCTAAGGTCTATCGGCAGCTTGTCAACCTTGCAGCGATTCCACTTAGCCATGTCCATGTATCCGTTTATCTTAGCCTGAACCCAGACGTTGAGGACTTTTGTCAAAAAGGATATGAGCTTTTCGGGAATTTCTTTTGCTATGATATAGTCATCATGCATAAGCTTGCGGCCTGCTGCATACGATGCACGAACAGGGTTTGCCATCTCTACGAGCTTTTCGTAAGTCATATCGTTGAGCTCAATGTCTGAATCTGCCTCGAAGATATCTATGAGATACTCGTCGTTAACGATCTCGGGCTTGTCAGGGTCGAGCACATCACTACAGTACATATACTCTTGCTGATAGCAAGGACAGTTGAGGTCCTTACCGGCTGTGGTAATGATAAGCAGCAGCGGCTCCTTGGTATTGGAACCGAGACCGAGGTCGTAGAACTCTGTTGTCGCGTGCTGGTGGTACTCGTCCAGTATCAGGAAGGCGGGATTCGTACCGTCTCCGTTCTGTCCGTCCTGCTTACTCAGTGCGACAATAAAGGAACCTGTCTTACGATGCACAACTCTGTTTGCGGTGCAGTTGAATTTTCGTGCAAGTGGGCTCCTCTTGAGCATCAGCTTGCACTCGTCAACTATGATCTTAGACTGATCTCTCTTGGTACCTGCACAGTAGCCTTCATAGTGTTCCTCGTTCTTTGTGCTTCCGCAGGACATCTCATAGAGTGCGACACCGCCGAGCTCCTGAGACTTGGCATTTTTTCGAGCAACCTCCTTGAAGTACTTGGTAAATCTTCGGAGGCCGTCAGATTTTCTCTGCCAGCCGTAGAGTTGGCATAATGTAAACTTCTGTGGAGTGATAAGCTCTATTGGTTTTCCTGCGAGAACGCCCTTTGAATGCCTGAGATATGAGAACCACTTGACAATTGACTTGGCTTTTTCTTCATCCCACGTAAAAGGATATTCGGGATCATTGTCAAGCTTGTTGAGATCATCGAGGAAGCGCTTGCAAGCCCACTTATGCTTTTTACAGCTTATAATCTCGCCATTTATGCACTTGACTGCATAGCGCTCCAGTTCGTGCCTGATTGTCATCAGATATCACCGAATTCATCTTCTATGCCTGACTCGACCTCCGTCAGCTTTGCCGCCGCGAATTTCAATCGGCTGTCGATCGAAAGACCACACTGCTTACCGAACTCTCGCATTTCTTTTGCATACTTGCTCTGTGCGTATACGGCAGGATTTACTTGAAACGGTGCTTTAGGATTCTTTGGTGATTCAACGAATAGTCCTTTTTCCGTGATTTCCTGCTCCGCAGTCAGGTACTTGTCGTAGGCATTGCAGTAGGCGGCTAAGTTGTTGGCATCGAGATCACCAAGCATATCCATGTCTTCCATGCTCTTGATAAGTCTGCGATACTCTTTTTTCGCTCTGTCACTAAGCCACTTTGGGGCTTTGCGTATATACTTTTTCGGAGTTTTGACGAGCTCCTGCTCCGCTTCCAACTTTGCACGACGTTCTTTTGTCAAATCTCCTTTCTGCTCCGAGAGTGGTAGTCTTGCTCTTCCCATTCTCTTCACTCCTTTAAGGAAATTTTTTTATTTACAATTTTTCAAAAAGAAAAC
>Ga0326512_10000557_pt1 | contig 32869 bp, 50 predicted proteins | sample 1_2617_0518_D_FD_203652 | JGI IMG/M metagenome (GOLD analysis project Ga0326512, IMG submission 203652) | Bovine rumen microbial communities from UC Davis, California, United States - 1_2617_0518 | ecosystem: Host-associated > Mammals > Digestive system > Stomach > Rumen | place: USA... | reverse complement strand
AAATACACGAAAAAAGAAGAAAAAATTCGCGAAAGTAAAGAAAATCTTTAGTTCTAAAGATAAGGGGGTGTTTTTATGTGGATAGAGAAAACAAGAAACGGAATGAGGATGGTTGACAGAGCGAAAATAAACGGCAAGACGAAACGTGTGTCCGTTCCGCTTTCACGAGACACGCCACAAGGCCGCAAACAGGCGCAGGAAGCGCTTCTGGAGAAAATAGCGATGGAGAAGGCGAACCTCACCCAAAAGACCGTCAGAGAGCTTGTGGAGCTGTTCATAGAACAGAAGGACGTTAAGCCCACTACGGAGCAAAACATCAGGTATACATTCAACGCAATCAATGAAATCTTTGGTGATTATCAGGTCAGAAAAATTTCTGCTGCATTCATCAAGCGCACCCTGTTAGAGAGCGATAAATCAACCCAGACGTGCAACTTATATCTGAAATTCATTAAAGGTTTTTTGAAATGGTGCTATGAGTATGAATACATTCAGGAAGATATAGCATCAAAGCTAAATTTCTTTCCTGAAAAATCCGTACACACCGATGAATCAGACAAGTACCTTGAAGCGGATGAATTACAAGCTGTCTTAGATCAGCTTCAAGGTATGTCGTACCATATTGCAAAATTCCTCAGTCTCACCGGGATGCGTATAGGTGAAGCACTGGCGCTCACTTTAGATGATATAGACACACATATTCATATCACTAAATCATATTCCGGCAATATACTAACCACGCCTAAATCATCCTCGTCATGGCGGGACGTATACATTCAACCGGAGCTGAGAAAGATGTTAGATGAATATATGAAGTGGCGCAAGCTTTATGAAATGTCTAAGGGTGTACGCTCTAAGTATTTATTTTTTTCCCTGAACGGTGGGATGCTGAACAGTCATACCTTTTCGGGCCAACTGAAAAAAGTCAAATGCGAAAAGAATCTGCACCCTCATATCTTCCGTCATACTCACACGGCATTACTCGCTGAACAGGGAGTGCCGCTTGATACGATCAGCAGAAGGCTCGGTCATGAGTCGTCCCGGATAACAAAAGAAGTCTATTTACACGTTACAAACAAGATGAAAAAACAAGATGAAGAAAAATTAAAATCAGTAACATTATTCTGAATTGCCCCTCACTTGCCCCTACACCCATCGCAACACCGCATAAAACCTACATTCAAAAAATCCTGCACAAATTTTCACGTAGGTGTTGCAAAATTATACAAAAGTAAACATAAGTGAACAAAACCGCACAAAATAAAGCATTTTTGAACATTTCTGAACAGATGTTTGGTTTATAATTTTATAGTTTTTCTGGGTTATTTGTCCTACTTTGCCCCTTTTTTGCCCCTCGCCTATAATTAGCAAGAGACAATTTTGGGACTCGGAGCATCAGAAAAGGCATCATGCTTATAACATGGTGCCTTTTCCTTTAGGAGAATTTATAGTAGCAACCCCCGGAAAGGGGGACGGGGGTCAACTCGTTGCCTTAGTATAAATAAGATGCAGGATTGCTTTATAGTAACTCTGTGACGGATAATTATATTATTTCTCTTCCCATTTTACCGACAACTGAAAACTACCGCCTACCGGAACCGTTACGGGAGTGGAAAGGAGCATCTTTGCGAAGAGAACATCATTCCACGCACTAACATCCTGTCCGGAAATTTCATAACCACCCTGATAGCTTTTTACAATACCTACCTCTGTAATAGTAATATCATTTTCAGTGTTGTTGTTGCCACCAAGAGTAAACACCTGAGACAATCCATTGTCTGTGGCGTTAAGCTGATTTGCGTATGAGAAGTTTGAAATGGATGCAGTACAATCATCAAACAGATTGTAGTCGGATGCAGAAACCGTTCCCGTTCCCTTTCCAACAATGACTGATACATTCTGTGTTCTAAGCCTGTATCTTCCAGAACCTTCTGTGCCATTAAGCTCCGTTTTTACATTTCCAAGACCTGAACCGTTCGTCTTAACCATACCGGATGAAATATTCCCGCTCGGACCGAGTGAACCAAGAAGCTGCACTGCTTTCCAATAATTATTTAATACCATGATTTATTCCTCCTCTTCTGCCGTGAATGTGCTATTGCTCTGTGTTACGTTTTCAATGTTATACTGCACTGTGGTAGCGCCCTGACTGATCGGATCGCCTATCTTGCTTTCGTATACTACCACTTCAACCCTTGTTCCCGCTTTGGGATAATAGAAATACAGGGCCGGTGCATCACTGAACGGGTCAGTGCCTATCGAGTAGTTTGTTTCATACAGACCGTTAATGTATACGTTGATAATATCGTTATCACTGTAAACATAGTCTCCATCGGTCAGAACAATATATCCGTTCGGGCTGTCTGCTTCTACTTCTTCAATCCAGTAATGCTCTTTAATATAAGTATTAACTTGAAGCTGTTCGGAAATATCACGGAACCATGCGTCCCACTGGTCTACCATATTCTGCATCACAGCCGCATAAGCATCATACCACTGTTGATAGAGAGTACTTGTGTCAAGCGTCTGCACCACAGAAGTAATCCATCCGCATAGATCGCTGTCCGGTCTCGTGTCGTAAATATTTGCCTGTGTGATTGCCGTTGCTCCACCTGCCACATAAATATATGCTAAGACAAGACTGTTTGCACCCTTAGCAGGTCTCACGGGATTAGCAGCCGCTGTCCCGTCAACCGTTTCCAGTTTGATAAGTCTGTTTGATGTGTCAAGCGTTAAGCACACCGCCGTCCACCGTGGGTTTGTACTGTCTGCTCCGGTAATGTTAAGCGTCTCGGCCGCATCCAGTTCAGCCCATTTGCTTTTAATGATCGCACGTCCAGCGGCAACACTGACCGTCATTCCTCCGGCAGCCGTCACATACATGGAATTTCCTACAGACTGATATACACCGTCAGTAATAAGCCCCTTGAAATACTGGCTCATTTGATCGGCAGTGTATACCCTGTCGCCGGAAACGCTGTCAAAGTAACCATACGTTAAACTCATGATTCAACCTCCCATTCACTAAATGTTGGTAATATCGTTATCCCGTTTTCGTCCTCGGAATAAATGATCTCGGTTATCCTGGCATCCGCTTCAATGCCCTTGTTGTTCTTGACATGGACAATATCGCCCAGAAAAAAATCCTCGTTCAGTTTATACAGACCGTCTGCCACAATCTCCCCGGTGAAGGTTTGCGTGATAGCCGTCTGCGCAAGTTCCTGTTTGCCAAACTCTTTCAGAAGTTCAATATAGGTTTCAAGAGTGATTATCTCCCCGTTGCTTGAAACGTCAGAACCATCTATGTATGTTTCAAACCTGTTCAGGCCTGTTGCTGTTCCTATGGATGCAAAGCGCTGATCTGTCCCTTCGCCTTCACCGCCTATAAGGGCGGCATTTTTGTATTCTTCCCTGTTATACTCGTACTCATTCCCAAGTAAATTATCATATCCCTGAGAGAAGGTTATGCTGTTGCTTCGGTCAGCCCCTTTATATAAGGAAAAAACATATTTATTATTCTTTATAAAAACGTCCCATCCGTAGTTATATGTTTCGCACGTTTCCTGAATCCAGTCTGCAAGGTTTTCACCAAAACACTGACATTCAAACACACCGGGCAAACTCTTCTGACTGTCAAGGATGAAGTTATTTATCTTCCGGTCCGTGTCGGAAGGATTGATTACATTCTCCGTTACCACCTGCCGGATGCCTACCTCAACACTCATGTGAAGGTTTGTCTGCGTCCAGATCACCCTTCTTTTCAAGAGAGATTTCAGGCCGTTACCATGGATTGTAAGCAGCCACCCTTCGTCCGTATCGAACGTCAGTTTAATATCATTGATTATCATGACGTTCTTAAAGCCATCCTCTGTCACGTCCTCTTCCCGGACAAGGTAGCGTCCCATGACAAGCTTATCAATGTTTTCATCAGTTCCCGGCACAACAAGTTCCAGTTCGCTAAGACCGTTATACTGCTCATTCCAGATCACGGAGCGCTTTGACTCAATGGCATCCACAACGTCAAAACCGTTTAGAATATATATCATAAGCAATCACACTCCCTGATATTGATTAACTACCGTGAATATCATTTCACAGGAAGCTTCGCCTGTTCCTGTCGTGATATAGAACGGATTGACACCGGGACGGAGCTGAAACCATGTTGATCCTGCTGCAACGTACTGAATCTTTTTAGTGGTGTAAATTCTTACGTCCTTGTGGCCAACCCTTGTATCAATCTCAACCGGAGTACCAGCCGTTACGCTTCCCGTATACTTAAATACTTCGCCCGTGTTGCTGTTCGTGATGGTAAACTTTGTGATGTTTCCCTGAGGAATAACTCTGATCCTGCATCCGCACTCTACGTTTCCATCGTTGTAAACTCTCGTCTCTCCCGTGTAGTCCAGTTCTGAGAACGGAATCGGATCATCTTCTTCAATCGAGAATGGAAACTCAAACAGCGGAACGGAAGGATCAATAGTCTGCACGGAAGTATAAACATCATTCCAGAACGGTTCCGGGCAAAGAATCGTAATCTGCGCAATCTGTTTGTTCGCAAAATAATCGACAGAAACCTCACTTACATACCCGTCAATATATACATTCAAACTGTCGTTCGTGTAATATAGTCTGACTTTTTCTTTCGTTCGAAAGTATTTATAAAGATTCAGGCGGTTCATTTCTGCCGGGTTATTGATCGCTACTGTAAGAATTATTTGCCGTTCGTTGTTATACGATGAATTGAAAACACTTCCATCCTGTCCGGCATTCTTAGTAGTATTGATAGTGGCGTCAATCGGTGCAAGTCCATCAATACTACTAATATCATATGCCTGGTTATGGGTGAGATTAAGTGTCTGACCATATTTATTTTCTGCTATGAGTGTGAACATCTTTGCTCCCCCTACTGTGTTGCCGCCTGTATCATGGCAATCTGCTTTCTTCTTGCCCGGTAAGTGTCAAGCGCACTAAGTGCTTTCGGGCTGTTGTTGTTCTGCACCAGATTATAAGTGTTAGTGACGTTTGTAGTTCCCACTGCTGCACCGCCAGTGCCTAAGATGTTAAGCCCCTTGACGCTCAGATTACTGAGAGGGTTCGTCATGCTGTTAACAAAACCTTTCGTCACATCCTTCACATCCCTTACAGTATTCTTTAACCCCTCAACAAAACCAGTGCCGGAGAAATTACCAAGCTTTGCCATAACCTTAGACGGGCTGTGAATATCCAGTTCCTTCTTGAATGTGTCAACCATGCCTTTTACAAATGTTTTGACTGACTCTTCCATGTAGTCAGTGTTCTTTGTAAATCCATCTACAAAGCCCTTCATGCTATCCGCTCCAAGCACTTCAAAGTTTACTAAGATGCTGTTAACTTCTTTCTTGTAAGCATCTTCCACCTTCTTGAAGTCGCTCTTGTAAAGCTTCTCGGCAAGTGTTTGTGAAACTGTCTGCTTTTCAACATAAGCTTTATCATAGGCTTTCAGTTCCTTATTACTCATGGCGAGGAGCTGATTTATGAAAGCAGTTCCTTCTTTCACATCGTAGGTAGAAATCTGTTCAAAGAGTTCAGAAGAAACCTTACCACGTATTTTTTCAAGCTTGCTTGCGTAGTTCTTGATTTTCTTTGTCTGCTCCGTAATGTCGTTGATCGTCATGACACCGGCACCGGAAACCTCGAACAGTTCTCCCGTGCTTTGCAACTTAGTAATCATGCTGTTCTGTTTATCTTCCAGCGCATTCCACTGTTTCTCATATTCATCAGTGATACCCTTGAATGTGTTAGAAATGAGTGTTTTTGTCTCGTTCTGGTAATCACTGAGCGCTGTCTGAAACTCGGAAAGCATCTTCTGGGATGCGGTCTGATAAGCTTTCTGAGACTTCTGCTGTGCGTCAATTTCCTTCTGAATCTGCTTTTTCTTATTCTCATCTGATTCAGCAGAAAGCTTTTCCTGTAACTTACTGATAGTGGTTGTGTAATCATTCAGGAGCTGTTCGTTCTGATAAGTTATCTTCTCTGTGATATACTTAACCTTTGCCGCAAGGCTCTCGGTGAAGTAGTTCGTTGCGTTAGATGCGGCTTCATCAAAGTTATGGTTTGTGAAAGACAGAAGCTGTTTTACTGATTCTGTGGCCAGTGTATCAACACCCTTCATCAGATTTTTGCTCTGACTTGCGATACCGTTTATAAGACCTTCGGTGAAGTATTTACCTATTTCGTAGGTTACTTTGGAAGGTGAACGCTCCTGGTATTTTTCACGCATAGCTTCCAGTGAATAGTTCGCAAGGTTATGTACTCTCGCAATAACAGCATCTTGGTTATCCTCGATACCATTTGCAAGACCTCTTGCAAAAAATTCGCCAATCAGTTTTGCATCCGATGCCGCAAGTTTTCCAGATTCGATAGCCTTAGATATTACATTCTGCGTGGCACTCTCTATAATGTACTTAGAATTAACAAGCCCGGTAGAAATCTTGCTGTTGGTGAAAGTTCCGATGGCCGCTCCACCATCTTCCATTTCATCTTCCCATCCATCGGCATAGGCATCGGCTTCATCACCGGCTTCATCGTACCACTCCTGATCGTACTTACTGAGGGCATCTACGTTAGCATCCGTGACTGTTTTGGCTGTCTGCTTAGCCTTTGCTTTCGCTTCTCTCATGTAGGAAGCGGCGTAGTTATCGGCTTGCTGTACACCGGCATCTATCCAAAGGCCTTTAGCTTTTTCAACCTCACGTTCTGCGATAGCAACAAGTTCTTTCTGATCGTCAATCTGCTGCTTTGTGATAGCTTTACTACCGGAAGCGTACATCTGCTCCATAGAATCAAGCTGTCGTTTATACTCGTCAAGCTGTTGCGTAAGAACATTTGTGTTATATTGTGCCGCAGTTTTTAATCCATTTGTGTAAGTCAGAACCGCCTGTTTTTGATCCTCAATACTTCCGCTCTCGGCATCTACAAGGCGTATATAGTTTTCGTTCTTCTGGTTGAGTTCCGTAAGCTGATTTTCAAGGGAATGCTTAGCACCGTTAAGCTGTCCGGTCAGTTCGCTCTGCTCTCTCACAGCCTGATTGAGCTGATCCATGTACTCCGTCTGGCGCTTTATTTGGTTGTTGTATTCCAGAAGGTCTGAATTTTCTCCCGTATCAACACCACGATAGCCTATCCACCTTGAATTGTACTGTGCCGCACTCTGTCTATGTTGCATCTGAGACAGTTTGGCTGACGCTTTATTGTACTCTGAATCGGCTTCCGCATATCCCTTAGTCACTTCATCTTTTAACAGAAGATATTCTTTGAATGTCTCTTCCCCAGCTTCGATGAGTGCTTTTAATTGCATCTTTGTGATAACACTGTCAAAGCTTTCGCCAAGCTTGCCGTTAGCATCTATGATGCTGTGGATTTGTTCAATTTCAATTCCCGTTGCTTCTGACAGTTCATGCAGGATAAAGTTTGCTCTGTCTGCGTACTTACCTATTACGTTGCCGTTGGAATCTACAAGAGAATTGTATTCTTCTGCAAGGTTTCGCAGATAGTTTGTCTCTGTGAGGGAAGCTTCGTTTGATTCTTCCTGAGTGGCGTTCAGATCATCAAGCTTGTTCCGCATTTCTGTAGCGGAATCAATAACTTTCTTTTGAGCATCGGTCATTTCAATAATGGATTCTGTAGTACCTTTGCCCATCTTCCAATACTTGTACAGAAGCGTTGCTACTGTGGCAAGTCCGGCAACCATAAGCCCCTGTGGAGAAACAATCTTAGTCAGCAGGCTTGTGGCAACGCTCATTTTGCTTGTCATGGCTGCCGCCGCTTTTAAGCCCGTGATATACGTTCTTAATTTCTCATAGGCAAGAAGAATAGCTGTTCCAAACTGCGTTATCTTCACTGTAGCGAACGCTGTCAGGAGTAGTTTACCTATCTCTTTGATAGTGTTGATAACCTTTGTTCTGTTCTGAATAAGCCATACAAGCCCTTCCACAGCTTTCTTCATGGCTTTTCCAACAGCTTCGCCTACCTTCTTCCAGTCAATTTCTGCAAGGGCTTTCTTGATAATCTCGATTGCTTCCCTGATAGAACCGCTTGCGTGTTCAAAGACTTCAATCATATATCCTTCAATCTGGGATTTCAGGATCGTTGTCTGTCCCTGAACGTTGTCAAGCATCGTATCTGCCATCCGTTCGGAAGCTCCGGTGCAGTTATCAATCTGGTTTGCAAGTTCTTCAAAGGTTTTATCCGTTGAAACAGAATCATCCACTATTGCCAGGAAACCGGAAAGCGCTCTCTTTCCCGCAATTACTGTGGCAGCATTCGCTTTCTCAACTTCGTTCAGTCCACTAAAAGCATCCCGGAATTGATAGATCACATCCCGGAAAGAGTACATATTTCCTGCTTCATCCCTCAGAGAAATGCCAAGAGCGTCTAACATCTTAGCCTGTTTCTCTGTAGGTGCTACCATGTTAGCCAGGATATTTCTAAGAGCGGTACCGGCTTTCTGTGCTTTGATACCACTGTTTGCCATAAGACCGATTGCAAGGGCGGCATCTTCCATAGAGTAGCCCATTGTACCAACAAGCGGAGCTGCGTACTGGAACGTGCTACCCATCTTAGCTACGTTCGTATTACTGTTTGCCGCAGTGATTGCCAGAAGGTCTGCAAAGTGGTTAGCATCCTTCGCCGCATATCCCATAGCGGTAAGTGCATCAGTCACAATGTCTGATGTTTCTGCAAGGTCCTGTCCACCTGCCGCCGCAAGGTGCATTACACCTTCAATACCGCCTAAGATTTCCTCGGTGTCCCATCCGGCTTGTGCCATATAGTACATAGCATTTCCGGCTTCGGTAGCAGTAAACTTTGTCGTGCGGCCCATTTCCTTTGCTTTTTCACTGATCCGCTCCATATCAGCCGGTGTTGCCTGTGCAATAGCTTCTACCTCTGACATGGACGTTTCAAAGTTCGCACCGGCTTCATAGGCTGCCTGTGCAAGGTCCTTCATTTCACGGACAGCAAGTCTGATACCATCTGCAATAAGGTTTGACAGGACCATTTTGAGCATAGAAAAACCACCGGAAAGCTTTTCAACGCCACTATTCATCTTATCCATAGTGTTGTCAAAGTCGTTTCCGTAGGCATTAGCTTTCCTTAATTCTTCTGTGTACTTGTCTATCTGATTAGTACAGTCTTTGATTGCCGCCTTTTGATTGTTTATCTTGATTTGTAATTCCTGTGCATACCGGGAATTTTCGCCAAGATTCTTTACGGCCTTTTCGTATTCAATGTTAAGGGCTTCAAGCTCTCTCTCATGCCCAGTAACCTTCTTGTTCAGAGAATCAATCTTAGCTTTAAGGCTGTCTGTAGCTGTGGCCCATTTCTTACTTTTCCCTGTGGCTTCCTGAAATTCGGATTCCGCAAGTTTTACATAGCGCCTTGCTTCCTGCATAGCCCGTTTGAAGTCTGTTATATCCGCTCGCCATACTGTCGTAGCATCAGCTTGTTTTCCCATTATTTCACCGCCTTAAAACCAACTATCATCTGCTTTGCGTCTGATTACTCTGTTCGGATCAGATAGGATTTTCTGTACCTTTTCCTCTCTTATCTGCATCCTTCTAACATCCGCATATAAATCTATAATCTCTATATATTTTCTTTGTTCTACATCAAAAGGAGAAAGCGCTTGATACTTCTCGCATAATTGACTTTCAAGAACAAAGAGCATTTCGTGAAAGGGCGTATCATCTACGCCCTCTTCACGTTTTTTTCTACAGGAATATCAAGCATCTTCGTGAACGCTGTCTTTGCAATATCGACAATAACCGGAACAACTTCTGAAACATCCACGTTATCCCAGTCCTCGTCTGTCATTTCCGGGAAGCATCTATTGAGAACCTTAATGATCTGGTCCCACGCTTCATAAACTGTTTTAAGAAGCACCGCACCATCAATATCATCTTCAATTTTCAGAAGATTCATAAGCGCTCTCACTGTACCAAATTTAATATCAACAAACTCTGCTTCGCAGGTTTTTGTAATGTTTCCCTGATCGTCATATACATTAAGTGTCATGATTTAGTCCCCTTTCTTTCTAAAAGTGCCGGGGTTTCCCCCGGCACAAGTATTTAGTTTTACGCAGAAGCTACAACAGTCACTGCGCAAGTATCGGTGTAAGTGCTTCCACCGCTCGTGATGGTTGCTGTTACTGTACCGGAACCGGCTGCAACGCCCGTTACAACGCCTGTCGAAGCATTTACAGACAGATATGTCGTATCGGTTGTAGACCATGTTACGGCAGTACCGGACGGAACAACGTAGGAATTGAGCTGAATTGTCTTGCCCTTTCCAACGCTTGCTCTACTCGGAACAACGGAAACACTCGGAGTAGGTGTTCCACCTACAGTGTCCGGAGTCTGTACGCTGTCAAAGAAGTCGGATGTATCAACCTTATCACTGACAGGAACGTTAACAGACTTAGCTGTTCTGGTAGTCTTAACAAACTTATATGTGGTATTGATACCGGTATAAGTAAGTTCCTGTCCGTTAGAATCTGTTCCGGCATCACGGGTAACGTGATCGGAATCCGGGATGTTAAACTTGCCCTTTAATCTCCAAACCAGAATCTTCTGACCACTTGTGGTTTCTGTTACATAACCGATTGCAAAATACTTGGAAACGCTCTCCTGCTCTACAAACATGCCAGTATTCTCATCGTAATACTGACCGTTAATGTCAGCCAGAACCTCATACGGGATAACATCTGTGGTAATTGTCAGGGTATCTGCACCCTGAGCGTCAATTACGATAGCAGGAATATTGTCATAAAACTTTGTATCAGAGGATGTTTCTGTAGTCTTACTGATCTCAGCAACGCCTGCAAGCGGCTTTACGTCACCAGTAATGTAACCGGCAGACGTATCCTGAATAACCTCAGCATAAACAAGACCTTCAACACCTCTGTAGTCCTGATATGTATGTGCCATTTCTTTAACCTCCGTTAGAATTTGTTTCAAGGTATATAACGTCTATACCTCGACCAGTATGTGTCGGCTCGTCACTCGCAAGGTCTCTGCCTTTGCCACCGACAAGCCACCCATTTTCTTTCAGTGCGCTTATGATTTCGTCAAGAAGTTCATAGGTAGTGTCCGGATCATTTGAGTAAGTATTTACGTCAAAATACCACGCTGTTCCCCTGGCATCGTTGTCGTAGTTCATTACGTCCTCAGAAGCTACATTCCAGAACGTGATAAATGTGTCCGGGTAAGCTTCATCGTCCTGCATAGAACCTTGCCTGTAGACCGGATATTTAAAGCTTTCCAGTAATTCAATCAAGGTATTTACCATGCCAGTGTCCTCCGTACTGTCTCAAAACTTGTTCAAAGATTGATCGCTGTATCCTGTTAAGTTCAGCTCTTGTCTTTGTTCCGTAGATTGCGTTATAAAGCTTTCTGTCTGCCTTAACTCCCGGGTGCATCCTGCGTTGATTCGGCTGATAGTGGCGTGGTGTGCCATACATCAGAAACACCGATGCAAGGCCGCCGTGTGCTATATCAAAACCAACCTTCTGCTCCACAATGTTTCCGTGAATGTCGGGTCTTGCACCGTCCATGATCGAAGATTGTGTTTTGAATTTTCCATAAGCCCTCGGATTGTAGTCATGCTCATGCTTCATCATTTCCTTGTGGAGTTTTACATCAACAAGGGAAGCTGAGGTATGAAGGGCTTCTGCCGTAGCTTTCAGTAAAGCTCCCGGAAACTTATCAAGTTCCTCAGCTATTGCTGCAAATCCACTGAACCTTATGTCAATTTTTGTTCTTTTACCCATTAAGGCTTCCCACCTATCTTGCGCACCTTAAACTGCAAATACTGATGGCGCATCAATATGTCCTCCGGTGTACCCAAGATTTCGTATGTCTGTTCGGAATCACACACATAAACCCGGCAATCACTTGTAATGTCCGGCCGGTACCACGTATCAATAGTGGCAGTGTCTATGACTGTGATAACTCCGTTCTCAACCTTCTCGGTCCCGCCGTAAGTTCGGAAAGTCCCGTATATCAATTCACCATCTTTTGGCTCAGGGAATGTCTTTACTGACACTCCCTTAACCTTTTCTGTTGTCGGAATAAGAAGTTTCATAGCTGTCGTAAACGGTGCATACGGCTTGAAATCTCTTCTGCTTATCTCCCACGCCATATACTCACCTCTTGTAACTAAGCTGTGCGGCCCGCTGCATGAAGTAAGGTGACAGCTGTCCGTCACGCTCACCGTATGCCCACAGATCGGAAACGCCCCTTGCCACAATGCCACTCGTGATGTAACTGTCACTCACTCCGGCTTCAATCAGGTAGTCAACAACCTCGTCAAAATAAATCTTCAAGGTATCATCCTGATAGTCTCCGGTAATACCGAGTGCATTTTTCACATCTTCAAGTGTTACATTCAGCATGGTTTATTCCTCCGCTTTCTTACTCTTCTTTGCTTTCTGCACTTTGGAAACAAGCTTCCGTTCGTCAGAAAGCAGTTCAGAACCTCGTTCATCAGATACTTCAATCACCTGTCCTACTTCGTAATTTTCAGACGTATATTTATCCATGAAGGGCTTCTCAACTTTTAATTTCATTACAATCCCACCTTTGCGATAGTGATGTCGCCGCTTGAAAGCGTTGCACTATAAAGCGTGGTAGCATCTGCGAGAACATCCGCAGAACCTTCTGTCGGCTCTTCCTTAACACCTGCGAGAGAGAATCCTTCAAAGTCATAAGCGGCCACAAAGTAAATCTTTGTTGCTGTCAGGCTTGACTTAATGTCAAAACTCTTTACAGGCTCTGCTGCAAGGAGCAGTGATCCGGTAGAAGCTTCAAAGATTCCGGGAGCAACGGCGTTAAGCTTTGCAAGGCCGCTGTTGTTGGAATCCTGTTTAAGAACAACCGAGTACAGAGAAATGAGATCAATATTCTGTACGGGTACAATCCTGTCTGCCATTTTTGTTTACCTCCTGTTAGATTATCCGAGTGTTTTCTTAGCCCACTTACCATCAACTACGGCAAGTACATCGCCGTTATCTGTTGCGGAAACTGTGGGAAGTTCGGCTGTTGTGGCTGCCGTTGCGATAGTTCCGGCAACTGTGGCAATCAGTTTGATTCCTTCCGGGATCGTTGTTGCCGTGAAGTTTGTACCGGTACCACCTAACGCCACGTAGAGAGCTTTAAGAGCATCCATAGTTTTATCCATGATGCCACCCCCTTTAGCCCTTCTTAATGAGCCAGATATTGTTCAGGCTGAGCATCTTACCGTCAAGGATGGTAATTGCCTTGTTTACCCACTCGTTCTTTTCCTCGTCGTAGTATCTCTTCATACCGAAGGAAAGCTGAGTATTGATAGCGTAGTCAGTCGGCTTCCAGTAAATACCGATAACATCACCGGAACTTGCTGTATCAAAGTCGGGAAGGATGTTCGGTTCTACAAAAGCAACCGGGCGACCAAAGAACCGGCTTCCATCTTCGGAAAGGTCTGCTGCCTGACGGAAGATCGGATTGTTGTTCGCATCTGCCATAGTCAGCAGATAAGATTCAACTGTGGAAACAGGGAATACAAATTCCATCTGCTGATTGCGGGAACCAAGCGGAATGGACGCAAACAGTTTCTTTCTCCACTTCGTCCAGTCGTTAATGTCGGCGGCAGTCATGGTGATTACGTTCTTGCCCTCTGCTACTTTTGCAAGCAGTCTCGGGTCTTTCAGAATACCCGTAGGCTGTCCAACGCCTGTACCACGCATGATTACGTAGTCCATTTCAGCTACATACTTCTCAAGAATGAGCTGAGTAATCTCACGCTCAAACAGATCAAGTGCTACGATAGAAGAAAGCAGAGACTGGGAAATTCTGATTTCTGCCATGTTGTAGCTAAACTCAACAAACTCTTTAATGTCGCCTGCATCCTGTCTCGGAGAAACGGTGCTTTCGGTAATCCACTTAAAGCTTGCTGTCAGATCAGCAATCGGGAATTTCACACCGCCCTTAACATTCAGCTTGCGAACCTTTGCATACAGATTGCCGTAAACACCCTGTACTTCCTTGAGAAGTTCATTGATAATGGTTGTCGGGATGATAGCTGTAACATCCTGTGTGTTTGCCGGACCGATGCCGTCAGAACGCTTTGCGTACTTTGCGGGAATCGGTACATTTCTCTGCATGAAATCCTTGAATGCCTGTCTGTATTCCATAGAGCCATAGTCAACAGCATCACGCTTTTCAGGAGCAGTGAAGCTTGCTACTGTAGCTTTGGTAATATCAGCATTCCGGGTTTCGATTACTTCCGGCTCGGCAGAACGCTCTTCTTCGATAGCGTCAAGCTCTGCCTGTGTCTCGGCAATCTCGGCTTTGAGATCGTCAAGCTGTTCGGTAAGACTTCTTACCTCTTTCACATCCTCAGAAGCTTTGCAACGCTCGGCAAGTTTTGCTTTCTTGTCGTTAAGACGTGCAAGTTTCTTTTCGAGAATATCCTTTCGCATCTTTTTTTCCTCCTTAAAAGATTTCTCTAAAGTGGTACTTTGCTTTTTCAAGCGCCAACTGGTTACGTCCGGTCTCCACCGGATTCGCACTCTGCTGTCTTGCGGTCTCCACCGCAGACCTGGCATTCTCCAATGCCACCTTGCTTCGTGCATTTATCTCTGTAGATTCATAGGCCGGGAACGTCACTGCTGACACCTCAACCACAGAACCGATAGAACGTATGTGTCTTGTGGGATGATCGGAATCGAGATCGTCCCATGAATCGTCCTTTATAGAGAACATAAAAGACATTTTGTCTATATCTCCCCTTGTAATAGCGGAGTAATAATCCTTTGCTTTCGGACTTTCGTTTATTGCAAGATCGGCTTCAATTTCAAGCCCTCTATCTGTTACATTCAGCCTCATTGTGCTGTTAGGATTATTCCTTCTCGACCTTGCGTACACATAACTTGTGTCGTGATTGAGACACAGCCTAACGTCACTTAAATCTGCGTTATCGAGTGCGCCAAACTCGATTACTTCATCGAAATATCCGAGATCGGTTCTCTGATTGAACACAATCGGAAGTCCTTTTATAACACCCTTATCTTCTTTTTCTGTTGTATCGAGTGATACGTTGTAGCACCTGCTAACTAACTCGTTCTTCATATTTCCACTCCTTGTTATTGCTATCGTGTATCGCAACGCATAGCCAGGATGGGCTACGCCCTACTTTTTCTGCCGCAGCTCTTAGCGATCCATATCTTTCTATTACGTTTCCTGTTTCGTCCAAATGAATTACCGTTTTACATCTCGGATTCTTTCCATTCCCATACTTCGCTTTCATTTGTGCGGATTTATATTTCTTAAACTCTTCTGTGTGATGATGCCCTTTGTTGTATTGATTCCCTTTCATAAACTCAGAGTGTTCACGCTTTACTTTTTCTGAATGATGCCGTCCATAAAACGCATTTCGTTCACCGGAAAATCCACCGTTCTTTTGAATCGTTTCTATCCTTTTTCTTTTTGATTCTTCTGAAAAAACTTTGCCTTTGTTGCCTTCTGAAATCTTTCTCTTTGTTTCTTCGCTGTGTGTTCCGTAAGTGTTGCCGCCGTTTTCAATGTTGTAGCCGTATTCCCTGTTCGTGCTTTTATATGCTTTTATAAGTTCTATTTCTTTTTCTTCCGCTTGATCTTTTGTAAGGCCATCAAAAAGTATTTCGTGGGTAAAATTTTCCCATCCGTATTTTTTTATTGCCCCATGCATAACCGGGCATTTGCTATAGCCTCTTCCGTTTTCAAATCTCTTTTTGATGCTTTGACAAGTTATCCCGATATAAACTTTCTTGCTTGGCGAAGTTAATTTGTACACAATGTATGGTTTGTCATTCTGTGCCACGGCTTACCTCCAAAAAATAAAGAGCCGGTTACTTTTTTAAGTAATCGGCTCACAGGCTCACATTTATTAAATTCCTACATTGTTTACATTTTATCTGCATCCCTCTTATGGATGCGTCAGGGGTTATAATGAATAGCTTCTGTCCACATTCAGGACACTTATACCACGTCATTATTATCGCCTCCATACTCCGGCAACCCGAACGCCACAGATGTGAGGATTGACACCACACCCATGAGCGCCCCTGTGCCGAGTGCTAACTTCCAGTCAACCGCCTGAATGACTGCGCACTCCCCTATCCCCACAAGTAATCCCTGAGCGATAGAGCGTATTGCACGTTCAGCGGCGGCTTGCCACCAGTGTTTGTCTTTGTACCACATAGCAAAAACCTCCTTTTTATTCGCCGTTTTTGCGGATTTTCTGCTAATTCAAGGGCTTGAATGTGATTTTTTCACATTCTCCTGTTCCACAGTTCCGCCGCTTCTTCATACGTCTTACACCATTTTGTCTCAACGTGCGTATGAAAAGCGTCCTTGCCGTGTTCGCAGAAATGGTCAACCCTGATATATGGCGGCTTGTCGTTTGATTTTTTCAGTGAAGGAATTTTGCCACAAAACGGGCAGTGTTTTAATTCATCGCTCATCGCTTTCCTCCGGCTCTTCCGGCGTTATCTCCGCAATCTCTCTGGCGCCCTGTAAGGTGTTAAGCATCGCCTGTGTGACGGTCAGAGGGTTCTTAGACCAATACTCACCGTCTAAGATGTCGCCTGTGTCTGCAAAGATGTTGTTTGTGTTGAGTAGCGTATTGATAGCTGTCGGGGACAGTTGATAGGTGATAGGAGTGGTTAAATCGTAAACCACTTGCGCCCCCGTGGTCGGCGTTGTTCCCTCTGCGTAAACATCCCTGTCGCTTATCCATGCGCCCGGAAGTGTCTCTCCGCCATAAGATGCGATGTTTGCTTTTGTCGCCGTCAACACACCATTCACCACATCAAGCGTACCTCCGTAGACTGTACCTGCTTCGGATGGGAAGGGGATGGTGTAGGTGTGTTCTACTGTTGGGTTGTCCACATCATCTGCAACTGTCACAACCTCGCTACTATGTCCGCTGATAGGGCAGATGTTGGAGTATGGGGCAAAGGTTGCATCTGATACAGTTGCAAGGCGTATCATTGGGTAAAAAGTTGTATCTATCTCATAATCTTCCCTAATTACTATTACATAGCTAACTGCTCCTGTTACGGCATAACTCGGTGAATCTCCATTAAATACGTCTAATTTATATACTCCGCCCTGTTCGACATTGATAGAATATGTACTAATTGAGCCGTCTGTAACTCCGTTGTAAATAATTGAGGTTTTACTTGAAAAATTTGCACTACCTACAGGAAAGATGACTCTTGCGTTTGCCTTGCCTTTTGCCTTTACTGAGCCATCACTATTGACAGTGAATATTACACCGTTAACTGTGGTTGATGTAGCTGTTACTTGCAATTTATTCTTCCCACTACCACCAACCCAAGGTGCATCATATCCGTGTAAGTCTTGAATTGGTACGATTGTGGTCTTGAGGGATGGCATTGGCAGATTTGCTCCATCGGCGAATGTTGCGATATCACATGGAGTGCCACTAATATCCTTTAACAGATAAGCATTTTCGGGGAGTGGTACATCAACGCTCACACTGCTGTACCCCTTCAAACTGTCGTCTGTGGCGTCATACGTGCCGTTTGCGGTGATGCTCTTTGTTCCAAGCGGCACTGCGACAGTGACTGGGCTGTAGGCTTTGCCCTGTTCGGAATAGGTGCCGTTGTCTGTTACTGATAATGGCTCTACAGTTACGTCACCACCACCGCCGCCAGCAAGCTTTTTAGCAAGTAAAATGTCGAAATAATTCATGCATTCGCCCCCACTTCTTTCCAAGTGTTGTCCTCGTCGAAGTAGTAAAACTTACCCGTATCCTCTTCGAAGAACAGTTCGTTCACTTCTGCCGTTGTGGGCTTTTGGTCTGTGCTTTTTCCCTGTAATCCTGCCGTTGCTCCGTTTCGTGTAATCATTTACTCTGTCCTTTCTGAGTGGTCATCATCACTCTCATCTTCACGTTCTGTCTTGGCGTCACCATCGTCAACGCCGCCATCACGTTCCCTCGCTTCATCGTTTGCATCTTCGCCGTATTCACCTTCAACAGCTTCGTTTGTATCGCCAAACTGATACTGCTGCGCAATATCACTTGAAATCCAGTTCAGTGACATATAACGCTTGCCTTCCAGTTCGGGCAGCGGTCTCAGTCCAAACGCTACACGTTTCTCATTCTCATATAATGCGCCTGTATTACTAAGAAGCTGTACCATGTGAAGCACCTGATTTACCGTCATGAAAACTAAATCTTCCGGGTAAAACTCCACCTTGTTTCCAAACGTCCGTTCTCTATCCGTAAACAGCTTCTTTGTAAACGCCTGAGAAAAACTTATGATGAGCGGTTCAAGCACTTTCTGATAGAATGCACTGTACTGAATCTTTGAGTAGTCTCCCGTCAGGATGCAGAGTGGAACGCCCCAGTTCCGCAAGATTTTTTCATCCACAAACTTTAGTGTCTGTTCGTCCACCATAGCCACACTTCTGTTTATCGGTGTGAAGTCTGTTTTAAGATCGAGAGGAAGGATGCCTGATTCATTCCTGAGAAGGTGCTGTTCAAGTCTGTTTAGTGCTTCCTGTGTCTTACCGTCATCAAGCAAAGTGTTATATTTTACTATGGCATTCACGGAGTAGCTCGCTTTCATGGCTGACGCAACGCCTTTAAGAAGTGAGTGGTTAAGTTCAAGCGTTTCCAGAACCGCTCTATGGTCTGGCTGTCCCATTTCATTACCGCCCATGTACTCATTCACAGAGTAGTTATATTTCAGGTGGATAACTTCATCATAAGGCAGTGTCGTTTCAAAATTGTTTGTGAACATAAGCTGTACAAACATTTTTCCGCTTGCATCTTCGATGAAGTTTACCTGTGTAGGCTTGACGGGATATAAAGCTCTATACTGTTTCTTTACACTGTTACCACGCTTCACAATGTCATAAACAGGAACAACAAAGGCGTTGTAGTTCATCAGGAGAAGCCAAGTTATCTTTTCAATAAACTCACTCGTTGTCATAAGCGGATTTGGATTTTCCAAAACCTTTTGCAGATCACTGTTAACCGGAACAGGGTCCTTGCCATCGCTGTACATAATGTGAGTAGGTTTCAACTTTTTCATTTCATCAACTATGCACTTGATAACCTGTTGAACCACATCGCTTGCATATATGTCAGTTCCAAACTGAGAAAAGATGGGGGACCATCCGTCCAGTGTCGGAGCAAACTTATATGGTTTCGGTCCTTTATGAAATAGTTTTGTTATCCAACTCACGCTTTTTCTCCTTGCTTATCCACTAAGCCTTTCAATTCACTTCTATATCTTCTATAAACCTCGTAAAGAATTGCCAGACACACTGCACCGTCTATTCGCTTTGGCGTTTCCATTTTCACAATCAGGCAGCCGTTATTGTCCACTCTGATTCCTGCGTTGCCGAAACACCACTTGTCAACCGGGTTGTTGTTGTACCATATAAGCTTCGCTTTGAAGTCTGCTTCGCAAAGCTTGATCGCATTTGTTAGTGTCTGTGCATTCTGAATAATCATGTTAAGGTCAGCCGCATCCGTGTTTCCTCTGCTCCATCCGTAGTATTCCATCCGGTTAAGCCAGTCTTTAGCAAACCTCTGATCGTAGCCGCCTTTATATAATCTGATGCCGTATTTCTCATACAGGCTATAAAACCAGTCAGCAATCACGGCGAGGTCAACGTCATTCCCTTCGGTGATTGTCAGCGCACCGACCTGTTGCCACTCTTTGTAATGCGCTCCAACTGTCTTATCGTCTGATTCAGTAAGCTTACTTTCCGGGATGAAGTAGTGGCTGAGAATATATTTTCTCGGATCGCCACTCTTCATCATAAGGATTTTCGCAGAACAAAGGTCCGTAGTTTCCGCAAGGTCAACCGCTCCAAGACAAAAGCAGTTCCTAAAATCTTCTAATTCATACTGACAGGGATATTCGTAGTCCTCTATGTTAAGCCAAGATTCAGCGGCGTTCTGTTTAATGTTAAAGTCTTTGGAAAGAACAAACATCCGGTCAGCCTTGCTCACCCTTGCAAGTGCTACTTGTTCTTCCATGTATTCCCACTTCTTGACAGTTCCAAGCGTGGGGTTAGATTTCATCCACAGTCTGTTTTGTCTATTCCCTGTCCACACTTCCATTTCGGAATCCTGTGTGTAAAGCCAGGGCAGGAAGCGTTCTGATGCTTCATCGTCTGCTTCTTTGTAAATTATCTTCCGGGCCTTTTTGATCTCTTCATCAAGGTAGCCATCAATAACAAAACCCTCTGTCGTGATATTTATAAATAGCGGTTCATCCTTTAGTGACTGCGACTGCTCTATTGATTTCGCAATCACGTTTTGGATCATTTCGTGTGATTCATCAAGGAAAGCCGTATCAATGTTACGTCCTTCCTTGTTCTTCGTCCGGTCAGACAGCTTAAATATCTTTGTGTTGTTTATCTTGTTCAGGATGAATCTCTGATTACGTTTTGTGTCAAGGCACTTTGGATCAATCAGTGAACGCATAGTGTCTATGCCGTCATAGACTATGGATGCCTGAGCATCATCGTTGCTGCTTGCCACTATATCAGAACCGGGATTACCGAGGAAAAATTCTGTAAGACCTATTCCGGCACACAGTTCTGACTTCCCGTTCTTTCTCGCAATCATGAACAGAATCTTTTTGAAACGCCTTAACTTACTATCAGGCATTTTGAAACTGTAGATTGCTTCAATGAACGCTTTCTGAAACAGCATGAGCTGCATAGGCTGATTGTAAAACGGTGATTTCGTCAGCCTTACGCAGTTTTCCATGAAGTCCATCCGAATAAGTGCATCATCCCTGTTATAGATATATCGTTCTGATACAATATCCTCTTGAAGATTTTCAAGTTCAAGCCACAAGTCTTGCCCTATGATGATCTCCCCTGATTCAGCACGTCCTTTGTATTCAAGAAGGTATGAGTTATCTGCTGTCCACTCTGCCATTAAACCACACTCTCAGTGGTGATTCTTCATCGTCTACGTCCGTTCCTGTTGCCCTCAGAAGAATCTTTACTACGTTCGTATACTGCTGCAAGTATTCCTTGTACAGTTTGGAGGCCGGAGTAGCTTTCTGTTTTTCAGGATCACTCGGATGCAGCTTGATCTTCGGAAGCGCTCTAAAGATTTCGAGCTGTTCTTCCAGATAAACCATTTCGTCTACCATAGGAATGAGCGCCTTGTTATCACCTATTAAATTAAGAAGTTCTTTTTTTCTATCCATATTATTGTAGTGGTGAGTAACTAACCGTAATACCGCTTGTCTTAGGTGCCGTACAGTATGCCCGCATTCCTTTTCTCACAAAGAAGCAGTCGCCTACCGGTGCTTTTTGTGAATCCTGCCACAGATACCGGGAGATTGATACGGTCGTTGTTGTAGCTCCAAACACCCTGACAGCGCATCCGTTCGCTCCTTTTTTAGTGGTGAAAATATCAACATAGCCGTCAGCGGGGAAAGTGTACATATTGTCCTCGGACAGATAACCGCCGGTATTATTCAGAGTCACCTGAGTGCCAAGATTGTTACCGCCCATTTCCACTTTGTTCTTGTTATCATCAAAACCGTAAGCCATATCTCTTCCACCATTCCTCTATATAATTTCTCCACTCTGCTTTATCTCTGTCTGAACATTGTTCTAGTCTCATAAGGCACTCTTCCTTTGGAGTGTCTATGAATATCTCCCTTGCGCCAAGGTCCTTTGTTAACCGCTCCCGTTCTGAAATGAGAGGATAGCCGCCACATATGTAAGCGTTGTTCCATTTTCCGTACCGGCACTTCACCATATCAATCAGATCATCCCTTATGCGGAATACAACTGACTTCACCCGGTTCGGTTTGACATACCGGGGACAGCCAGATACACACTCCCATATACTGTCTATATCTATGAGTAAATCTCCCTCTGCCATGTTTTCTTTTATCCAGGTAGACTTTCCTGACAAGGGTGAACCATATACAAGGAAGATTTCTCGTTTCGTGTAGCCAAGCTTATCATGGATCAGGTTGTGGCACTTATGATGCACAAACTGCACAAGTTCAGGATTTAAGCTTATATTCGCATCATTGACATTTTCCTCAGTAAGGAATATCAGGTGATGCCCTATAGCGTCATAAGCTTTCGTTATGGGCTTTCCGCAGTGAAAACAGATCAGTTCGCCGTTCTCATTCACTCGCTCCATCTTTAATACTTTGAGAAGCTTTTCCCATTTTTTACTTTTATAGAATGTGGCCAGTGTTTCCATCTGCTACGCCTTACCACTCCGCATTATCCGCACGTTGTTGTTGTATTTTCAGTTCAACTTCTCTGAGCTTTAATGCTTCCGGTTCGTTAGCATATCCACCCCAGTTCTTTAACATGAAGATTCCGGCAGTAACATCGGGCTTAAAATAAATGTCCTCTTCATACTCAACAACGTCCTCCCACTCCCTGACTTTCTTACACTCTTCATACTCTACACGTTTCAGTTTGGCGTGTTTCGTCACTGTCTTAGTGAAGCCATAGGCAGACCGGAGCATAGTGTTTTCAAGCTTTTCAATGATCTCTTTCCGTCCTTTTTTAAGAGTATCATTTGTCTTAGCATCCATATTCGCATAGAACGTGGATTCTGAAATACCAAGCTCCTTTGCAATCTGTCTATTTGATTTTCCTTGTTTGGCAAGCTTTTCTATTTTTTCCTGATTGCCATCAAAGGGATTTTTCTTCGGCCTGCCCCTTCGCATATATCCACCTACTTCACTCTCAGTGTTTCTCCTGCATAGATTAAATCGGGATTCTTTATGTTGTTTAGAGCAACAATCTTATCAATCGTAGTATCAAATTTCTGTGCTATATCCCACAGTGTATCTCCAGGCTTTACTACGTAGAATTTATTACTTACTCCGAGGATTTCGTTTACCCTCGCCTGCACTTCATCGTATCTGTCACCAAGTGCCTTTTCTCTTTCCTTGCCGTTTCCGTACTTTCCCTGAATTACTTCCCGTGCAAGCTGATCCGTAGTCTTGTCTGCTATAGACGGAGTAGCGCCACCGCCGGAAGCTTCGCCGTAAAGCACATTCATGTCTACGTTGCCGTTTACGCCGTCAATAACGCCCTTATCGGTGTACTGCCACATATAGCACTTCTCGTTTTTGCCTGCGTTATTCCACCAAGCAAACCATCTTCTGTAGCCATAAAGCTGTGCTTCATCCACCCAGTTTGCTGCATAGTCGGGGTTAAGGTAGTAACCTGCATCATATCCGAGTGCTTTCGCTTCATCACAGAACGCCTTATTGAGTGCCGTGATAAGACTCTTTGTGGGGACAATACCCTGTTTCTTCATCCAGTTTTTACTGTCGCCCTCAAAGTCAAAATACATTCCGAGCGTGATTTTGTCTTTCCATCCGGCGCACACATCGTTACAGTAACGTGCTTCCTTCCGGGCCATATCCGTTGTGTATGCGTAGCTGAACCAGTACACACCCACGTCAAGACCGGCAGCAACTGCGCCTTCAATGTTTTTCTGCGCCCACTCATCAATATTGCCCCTGCCATATCCGCACCGGATAATCACGCCGTCAATACCTGCGGCCTTTACTTTATTAAAGTAAATCTTTCCCTGTGCATAGCTTACGTCAATTACTTTTTTGCTCATGCTGATCTCTCCAAATCTTCTAATCTGTGGTTGATTACCTTGATCTGCTCTTCTAATACCGGGATGCGTTCGCCAAACGAATTGTGATGCTCCACTTTCCGTTCAAGCTGTTCGATCCGGTATGACATGAGTTTCATGCCACCAAACGAACCGGCAAGCGTTCCTATTAGCGAAAGAGCACCTACAATTACCGTTGCCATAGCTGCACTCATATTCTGTTCCTTTTCTCTTTGGGGATTGTCTAAGAAGTGGGCCACTTTGGTACAAAACAAGTGGTTTTTGTGTCCACTTCATGTAGTTTTCGATACTACTTGTTAAAGTTTTGTCTACTATTATACGTGGTTATAATTACTGTATACAAAAATATGTTCGATTTGTCAAATAAAATCAAATAAAAACAAATAAAAATTTCTAAATTTTCGATTTGTAAAATCTTGTTTTATCATTTTCTGCGCAAGAAAAGCACCCGCACACAGTCCCCACGGACGTTTTTTCCGGGGCCGCCCGGGGGCTATAGAACGATTGTTCGATAATAGAACGTCCGTTCGGTATGAAAAAGAACGTCTGTTTGTTCGTGTTTCTTCCATATAAATGCAAAAAAATCGATGAAAAAATTTCTTCCATTTATAGCTGAAAAATCCGGCCGCCGTTGGTGCTGATCCGGGCCACTGCCGCCGCCGTGCTGATCCTGTCGCCGTGCATCAGATCAGGCCGCCCGCCGTGGGTGCATCAGACCGGGCCACCGTCCCTGCCGTGGGTGCCGTCTGTCGTGGGGTCTGTCTCTGTTCATTTCAGGGGCCTGCCGTGGGGGTGCTATTCAGGGGCTAAAATTTTCTGGAAGGGGTTTTAATTTATGCTTGCTTTAATTATTCTCTTTTATTTTTCTCTTTCTTTGCTTCTTTCTTTCTCTTTTTCTTTTCTCTTCCGTGGGGATATGCGGATCGCATCGGACCGGCCGAACAGATCGGGCCGCCCACAGATCATGCAGCCGGGACGCCGTGACAGTTAACCAGGGGACGCAAGGCCCGCCACCCGTGGACCCGTGGACCCGTTAACCATGGACCACGCCACGCCGCACAGATCACGCCACGCCGGGACCGTAGACCGGCCCGCCCTCAGATCATGCAAAGGGTGCAAAGGGTGCAAAGGGTGCTTGCATCGCATCATATACTCTCACGCCCTCAGACCCTCAGCCCCTCAGACCCTCACACCGTGGACGTTATGCCCTCAGATCATGCCCACAGGGGCAAAAAAGCGTTATATAGATATATCACTACACCATCAGAAACCGCATAGAATAAGGGTTTTCGTGTGTTTTGAAAATTTTTTCAAAAAGTTGTTGACATATAGCCCGCTATGCGTTATAATAGCACCAACAAAAGCAATCAGGCCAGGCACAAGGGGACTTGAAAAAGCCGCTGAAAACTTTTTGAAAAAACATATTGACATATAGCAAGCTATACGCTATAATCTAAGCAACAAATCAAAAACAGGAGGACAAAAAACATGATGAATGGTACATACTTTAAAAACATTTCAACCCTTGAACAGCTCCGGACCGCATATCATTGTTTAATCCGTAACAACCACCCGGACAACGGCGGCACATGGACTGGCAAAGACTTTGCAGCTATGACAAAGGAATATAAAGCATTCTTCAAAGAGCTTGAAAAGTGGGATACAACCCACACAAGAGAGGATGCAACCGCAGCCGAAAGAAACAAGTATAACAAAAAGCAGGATCAAGCAATCCGGCGGGCTATGCGGAAAGTGGTACATCTGAACGGAATCAATATTGAGATCGTCGGTTCCTGGATATGGATTGATGGAAACACCTATGAATGCCGGGACTATCTGAAAAGCATCGGTTATACGTGGAGTAAGTCACGCAAGAAGTGGCACTTTACCCCATACCAGCGGGCAAAATGGTACAAAGGCGGCAAAATGAGTTTTGATGAAATCCGGGAAAGATACGGATCAGAGAACGCAACCCCTACAGGCCACACGCCGCAACTCGCATAATAAAACAGCCGCTTAGCGGAAAGCGCCCACAGTGGCGGCCGGGTTCAATACCCGGAGCGGCATTCACTGGCCCCGGATCGGATAGGGCACCGAGTCCCGCAGCTACGATCTAAGGACTGGAAAGCATACCACAGGAGGAAAAGATTATGGCAAAACTCATCATTGACACTCATTTCACGGACGGCCGGACGTGGGTCCGTTTCGAGGGTAACAACGTAGCTAAAGCTGAGTGGCGCAAGCGCACAGAGTACCTGAAGGCCGCCGGTTTCAAGTTTAATGGACGGGAGCGTGCATGGTTCCGGAAGGGTGACAGCGCCGAACAGATCAAACTTGAATTGGATCACTTGGACGCAATCCGGGCCGCCGAGGACTCACACAAGGCACCGGAAAAGGCACCGGAAAAGACAACGATAACCATCGAACAGGCCTTAACTGATCCGGCCCTTATGGAAAAACTCGCAACGTACTGTATGCCGAAAATGACGAAAGAATGCGCACAAGTCCTTTTAGGGATAGTGTTTGACAGTGTAGCGCAGGGCCGCTATATAGGCGGACGACTTAACGAAAATATAGCATAGATCACACCGGGACCGGCGGCCCGAAATACCGCCGGAGAAAGGAAAAATTATGGCATATCGAAAATGGAAACCGAGCAAAACGGCCGCCCGTGAATACGCCGAAACCATGGACCGGATCAAGGATTTTTGCAACGAAAACGGCATTGATTACAGCCGAACATGTGACAGCTACTACTTTTTCCTGGACGGCAAAAAGTACCGAGTAAGCAACCATACGATCGAAACAAGCAACGCCGGCGCATATGACGAACTGGGACGCAAAAACCGGGAACTATATCATCCGGAAGGACGGGACGAAAACACGGTATATATCACGGCCGGAAAAACCCGGATCATCGAAATCTACAACGACCTTAAAAACGGGTACGAACTTGACAAAAGGGGGAACAGAAAATGAAAACTTATGTTATTCAGGATATATCCGAGCTTGCGATCATGGCAATCAGGCACCACGAGGACGAAAAATGCGTACAAGCTTACAAGGATGCAGCCGCCGAACAGGATCGAATCTATACCGAAATATGCGAAAAAGTGTTATCCGGTGAGTATATAGGCGCAAAATTGACGGACGTGAAATCGTTCCGAACTATCACGAAAAGCAGCCGGCACGAAAACACGGTACAAGAAACCTACTGGATGATATGCAAGGACGGTGAAATTATACCACTATCGCATCATGATGTTATACCCGGAAATGTAGGTACATACGAATATTGTTCAGGAATATACGAAATTGAGGAGGACTGAAAAATGCTTATAGCTGAATTCAAGAACGGAAAAAAAGTGATCTATTCTCACACATGGGAAATGTACTACTTGCTTATGAGAGATACCGAAGTATTGCACCTTATGGACGGCGAAACCGGAGAACTTTATAAATAATATCATAGCTGCCCTACCGGCTATACGGGGAGGAAGGACTAAAAACATGATCGACAGAAACAAAGAAATCACAAAGAGAATTGACGAAAAAAGACACGTTGCCGGACTTTTCCCGAAAATCCGGAAAATCATACAGGAGTATGACGGTAAGTGTTACGACAAAAGGTTCCCCGAACTGATCCGGGAGCGGACCGGAGAACGGGTTTTTGCTCAGAATCTACAACACTATTACGCCGTGTATGTATACGGAGAAGGGTGCCGGTGCTATACCCTCTTCCGGATAGAGAAAACGACAGACGGCAAAAAACCCCGGATAAACGCAACCGCCGCAATAGCCGAGTATAGCAAAAACCGGGAAGTCTGGCTACAGCAGGCCGCCGATCTGGAAAAGGGCGCCGAAATTGCACCGATGATTAAAGAGCAAATCACCGACCTACTGAAAAAGATCAATGTGTTAGGTGGATCAATCCCATACGAAATAGCCGAAATGTATAACATAAAGCATTATTACTATTAAACCACTGCCCCGCCCCGGAGGTTACGAGGGCAAAGGAGGGAATAATGGATATTTTGAGAACATGGGTAGACAAAGACAGCCATCAGGAACAGGCAAAACTCTATAGGAATATTGACCCCGAAAGCATAACGATTGTAGGCCACCGGATCTACTTTGCGCATATGGGATGCCATACAAAAGGCGATCCACGTACATATGAACACTATGCTATTGATTTAGTTGATTGCCCCTTTTTTCTAACAGACCCCGAATTGATTAAGCAGGAAATGCAAAGATTCAATTTTACCGGGGATTTTGGATATTGCAATCAGACTGCGGAACTGAAAAAATGATAAAAACCCGCCACGGAGGTTACGAGGGCAGGAAGGAAAAGTTATGAAACAGTACGCTTGCAAATCTGATGTATTCAAGGGAGATATAATCACGGCCGCCGGGAAGCATTTTGTAGTAATAGACGAAATGAACAGCAACAACGGCAATTTTAGAGCAAAGGACAGCAAAAACAGAATGATCTGGTTAAACATCTTGAATATTGACCGGATAGACAGAAGGAAAAACACGGAAACAATATATATTTAATAAATAATCCGTACAGGAGGGACGAAAACATGATTAAAACAAGACACGAACACACGAACTACAACATGATTATGCGGTTTATTGCGGCAGTCAATGCCGCAGGCGGCCACAAACGGTTTGAATCATCCGGATATATGCCGCCGGTGGTTGAAAACCTGCAATACTCCGATTGTTACGGCAATCCGGTTTATAGCATAACACATTACGGGGAGCAAAACGGCGATCTTATGGCCGATCCTGACATGGAAATTGCTGTCGATACCGAAAACCAGAGAATTATCCCGCAAACCTTTAGAAACGATTATATGGGCATATACCAGGAGGTTTTCAGGACGATAAAAGGCAAGACAATGTATAGCCAGTCACTCATCCGGCAGCTTGACGATTTCCTCTGGCAGTGGCTCAAAAATATCAATGCACAGGGATTCTAAATGTGATATAATACCGAAAAAAGAAGGGGGACACAAACATGAAAAAATATTATATAACACGAATGAGCTACGAGATCAAAAACCGCTCCGATTTTAAGCCCGGCTGCACTTTTGCGCCGGACGTAAACCCGGAACGAATCGAGGAACACGAGACCGAATCGGATGCACTATACGCACTGTCCCAATATTTCACCGAAATAGACGATTTTCAAGGCCATGTGGGTAAATTATACCGAATCACAGAATACTGGCTGGAAACGGCTATATTTGACGATGATGGGGACGAAATCGAAACCGATATGCCGGAAGTCTCTGAGCCGAAATACTGGTATGCGGTATGGTCCGAAGATATGGGTAACGACTGGTCAAACGGATCATGGTTTTACGAGGACGCACGAAATATGTGTGGAGAAGATGAAGTGATTCTAAAGATCAACGACAGGGAGAAAATCGTAGAAGAAGAAATTAAGTGGGAGGACGCATGATGGACGAAACCAAAAAGCGTAAACGATACAAGACCGATGCAGAGGTTGCGAGAAAAATTAGATACCAGAAATCGCATCAAAAAGTTGTATCGCTCAGATACAGCATTGAGAACGATTCCGATATTCTTGAAAAGATTGCATCCGTCCCGAACAAAGCCGATTACATCCGGCAGCTCATACGGGCCGATATAAATAAAAATACTGACTGATGCACATTACCCTCGGAAACGATAAATCCGAGGGTATTTTTTTATCGTTTTACCAGCCCAAAAACATGGTGCTGACGCACTGCGGGAACCACCCTCTTATGTACTGCCGAAAATACCGATTTTAAGTTCTACGTTCATAGAAACTTATATTGTAACTACTGTAACTACTTTTTTATATATATTATATATTTTTTCAAAAAAAAGTTTTTTAAAAAATTTTTTGAAAAAAAAACTCGGGTTATAAGAAAATTCTGGTTACACCGGTTACACTGCCCGCAAACCCTTATGAATAAAGGGTTTCAGGTGTAACCGGAATTAAAAATTCCGGTTACATTCTGGTTACAAATGGCAATTCCGGTTACATTTTCCGATTTTTCGATCAAAAAATTTAGACACGTGTCTAAATGAAAGAGTAAAGTGTAACCAGAATGTAACTACTTTTTGCAATTCCGGTTACATCCGGTTACATTCGGGTTACAAAAAAATCTTTTATGTTTATAGAGTAAAATAGCCCTCAGACGGTCCAAAAAACCACCACCGCCAGCCACCGAACGGAACAAAAAACAGCCCGATTTTCATCGAGCTGCTTTTAGCTTACCGGAGTAAATAAACGTCTCCCGATCTCCTGCCAAACTGTACTGCTGAATCATAATCACCGACATACACATCTATCACGTTACCACCCATGCCGCCGGTATCATGCACATATCTCTCTCCTACACCGTCAATATATATCCACCGGTGCCATAGGGACGGATTATTACAAGCTACAGTATAACCAACCGAAGGATACACGCCATCCGCACATGGACTTCCGGTCTCGATATATGCAGTAAGCTCATACGTCCCGATATATTCGCCCATATCGGCATCCGACACTATATCCACAGGAGCGGTTACGGTCTCCGAAACTGTCTCAGACGGGCTTTCAGCCGCCCCTGACGGCATATCACGCCACCTGTACTCTATCGTTTCAGTGACAACATACTCCGTCTCTTTCTGTATGACAGTCTCAGTAACTATAACAGGCTCCCGATCAAGCTCATAGAGTATTTTACCGAACATACCACACATAAGTATTATAATTATATTAAAATATATAATATTCAATATATCATGTTTGCTCATCCTGATACCTCCGGTAATAATATCCCTGTTCCATCCGTCCTGGCTGAAAACACTTACAGTCATACTCGTTGTCACCCCGTTTGTCTGTCCCGTCACTGTTCAGGCAAGCTTCGCCGCTGATTACTGCACGGTAGCAGTGATAGAAATTGTTCACACCGCCCTGTTTAGCCCCATACAGGCAGTTCTTACACTGTTTGTACTTCACTCCCATATTCTCTGTAAACCTCCCGATTCCACGCATCTAAGGCCGATTCCTTGCTGAAATACATATCTGTCTCTATATGACACTTATCATAGTAATAACCGTAAGTAGGCGGTAGATTTTTCGCCCGTCCGATTACATACACAGGCTCACCTCCACACTCCGGACATGGATAGATTTTTTTATTCATCCGCACTGCCCTCCGTTAAACTATCCATATAGGATTCTCGGTATAGATAATATCTTGCGTTAAGTTCCCATGTTAAGTTATCTCTGGTTATAAAACCTTTACCGTTATAGCGGTTTGCTCCTTTTAGTTTATTTGAGACTGCTTTTATAAAAGCATCTGCTTCCTGAACACTTGAAAATCCTTTGAAGTGTACTTCCTCTGTTCCGTCAAGAAAGCATAGATTTACGTCTATATCGTTAGGTATTTTCAATCTTCCTCATCCTCTCTCTCTAATTCTATCTCTACTCTCTGATACACGCTATGCTTGTTCTGACCGCTCCGATACCGTGAGTTTGCCGAATATACGGAGTTTTTTGATACTCCGCACATTTCAGCAAGCTCTATGGCACTGTCTGCTATTAGTTCAGGCAACTCGTAACGATCATCCGTCACTTTCATCCAGACTATCATAGTTCTGTCTCCGTCATAGGTATTTTTCGGAGTGTCTCCGAAAAATAAATCCTTTATTTTAGCCGTTTGTCGGCATATTTTTCGGAGACTTTTTTTATTCTCTCCGAAAAATACCATGTACCTCCATGTTATGTAAGTGGTTGTTCATCTTCTTTAATTCCACCGCTATCACGTGCAGCTCCTTTGCGATCATCCCTGTCGGAAGTTCCGGCACTGGTCTGTAAATGGGTTCTTCCGGTGTTTCTAAGTCTTTCATTCTTCCTCCATCCTCTTCCGCTGTCTCTCGCATTTCTCGTCAATAATTTCCTGCACATAGTTCGTTGTCAGTCCATACCCCTGCATCATCTGTTTGATACATATAAGCACATCAGCGATTTCCTCAGCCATATCCAGACAGCTTCCTATTGACGGGTCTCTGTGGCACTTGCTCGCCGCTTTCGTCAGTTCCGATAATTCCTCGCACCATATTATTGTCTGCTCCGTGATGCCATAGTGTGTGAGGATATGTGTTTGGTTATCAATGTCAAATTTCATCGTTGTCATCCTTCTATCCGAACATGAAAGAAAGCTGTTCTCCGTCCTTGTCTTTCTGTTCAAGTGCCGGTGCTACCATTTCTTCTTTCGCTCGTCTATAAAACTCTTTATTGATCTCAAATCCATAAAAAGCTCTGCCTGTTTCAACCGCCGCCCTTGCCGTGGAACCGGAACCAAAGCACGGGTCAATTACTACGTCGCCTTCATCCGTGAAAATTTCAATCAGCCGCTTCATGAGATTTACGGGTTTCTGCGCCGGATGAATCTTTGGAATCTCTTTCCCGTCACGTTCCCACTGAAACCAGTTGAAAATCATGTGTCCGGTTCCTGTGATATTCTTTCCGTTTTCGTCCACCTTTAATCCGTTTCTGAATTTCGGAAGCTTGCCACGGTAGAAAAGAATTGCATACTCTGTCGCCCCAACAACTCTCATATTTGCTTTTAACACTTGCGGAGAGTAATTCTTGATAAAGACAAGTGGTATATAGTGGACAAAGCCGTGCTTCTTTGCGGCATCTATAAGCGTTGGTTGTTGTTCGAAACTACAGAAAACGATCATACAAGGTGCATCGGATGAACGTCCCCTTGCGGATTTTCCTTCCGGTTCTTTCCGCATAAGCCGTGAACAAAAGTGAAAATACTCGTATAAGTTGAAATTGAAGTCCGATGCAAATGCGGCTTTTCCTGCAAGTTTAGATTCACCGTTCTTGTTGTCCCCCCCCACATACCACATGGGATTTGAGCCGTAAAAGTTCGTTCCTACGTTGTACGGCACATCCGCAATAATAAGCTGTGCTTTTTGAATCGGGTAGCATTTCCACCCTTGCATACTGTCGTTATACAGTTCACATTTCAGTCCCATCTTCTTCCTCCCTCCGCTCGATCATCGGTGTAATCCTATCGTAGAATCTAATAATCTGGTTGATAGATTCAAGGTATGCAACTAAACTTTCCTTATCCTCAGTGTAATCAAACGCTTCACCGCATAT
>Ga0326512_10000556_pt1 | contig 32880 bp, 51 predicted proteins | sample 1_2617_0518_D_FD_203652 | JGI IMG/M metagenome (GOLD analysis project Ga0326512, IMG submission 203652) | Bovine rumen microbial communities from UC Davis, California, United States - 1_2617_0518 | ecosystem: Host-associated > Mammals > Digestive system > Stomach > Rumen | place: USA... | reverse complement strand
TGGGACTTTTTATACACATATCGAGGATGAAGTTATGCCTAATTTAATGGGTATTGATTATTTGAAGTCTAAGCTGTCCAGCAAGCATGCCAGAGTGCTGACAAGATACCGTTATTACGACATGAAGGCCGCCATGGTGGACATTGACACGGACCACATACCCCCGCACTTCCGCTATATGAATGAGGTGCTTGGCTGGTGCGCAAAGGCTGTCGATTGCGTCGCTGACAGACTTGTTTTTAATGAATTCGCCAATGATGTCTTCAACATGAACGATCTTTTCAACATGAACAACAAAGACATCTTGACGCAGTCAGCGATTTTGTCCGCCCTGATCAGCTCATGCAGCTTTATCTATATCTCGAAGGATCCTGCCGGATATCCGAGGATGCAGGTCATTGATGGATCCAAAGCAACCGGCATTATTGACGACATCAGTTGGATGCTGAAGGAAGGCTATGCGATCCTCGACACGGATGTCAATGGGATCCCGACGCTGGAAGCGTACTTTACGCCCAACGAAACGATCTACTATCAGAACGGACGCATTACGCAGGTCGTAGAAAATCCTGCGCTGTATCCGCTGCTTGTCCCGATCATAAACCGACCGGATGCGCAGCGACCTTTTGGGCGGAGCAGGATCACGAGGAGCTGCATCGCTCAGATGGAGATGGCCCGCAGGACGCTGAAAGATATGGAAGTTTCGGCTGCGTTCTATGCATTCCCTCAGAGGTACGTTCTCGGGCTTTCGAATGATGCTGAATCAATGGATACGTGGAAGGCCACCATGTCGGCGATGCTCGACTTCAGAAAGGACGACGAAGGCGACAGACCGACTGTCGGGCAGTTCCAGCAGGCCACGATGAGCCCGTATACGGAACAGCTCCGGACGATAGCTTCTGTTTTTGCCGGCGAAACCGGACTTACATTGGATGATCTCGGCTTCAGCACAAACAATCCGTCGAGTTCTGACGCCATTCGGGCGCAGCACGAGAATTTGCGTCTCGCAGCGCGGAAAGCGCAGCGCACTTTTGGTATTGGGCTCTTAAATACCGGATATCTTGCCGCATGTGTCAGGGATAAGCAGCCGTATCTCCGGAACCAGATCTATAAAACCAAGTGCAGGTGGGAGCCGATCTTTGAAGTTGACGCCGGTCAGCTCGGCGCGATCGGCGACGCCATGATGAAGATTTCCCAGGCTTATCCTGACTATTTTACCGAGGATAAGCTTCACGATATTACTGGATGGTAAGCAAACAGAAAGGGGTATAGCGACATGGATCAGACCATGATTGCCGATGTGGTGCAGAAAAAATTTAATGCATCCCTCCGGCAGATTAAAAAGACAGACATGCTATACAAGCGGATCCGCGACGGAACTGCCATCGCCGAGGATCTGTTGGAACTTTCGGCTCTCTCCGGAAAGACGCTTGGCAGGATCACGACGGAAGCCTTGATCGAGATGTTGAATGACAGCGCCTTCGGGGAGGATCTTACGAGCCTTCTTGTCGGAGGGTTCGAGACAAACCACAACTTTGTTGCTGATGTGGCGGAGCAGTTCCTGACGCACAACAACAGTGCTTTGGGGATTGGGATCAAGCCCGCAGTGCCTATGCTCAATTATGACCGGATAAGCGGAATTGCTTCGGAGATTATGCAGAGCGACAGCATTTCCGCTATTGCTCAGAAACTGATCGCCCAATATGAGGCGCTGTCAATGTCACACGTTGACGAGGTCATGAGGGCAAACGCAGAGGTCATGGAAAACCTTGGCTTTGAGACGTTGGTCGTCCGGGAATTCCATCCCGAGGAGACCGATCAGGAAGCGCATCACGACAAAGAATACTGGGAATGCGAGTGGTGTAAGGAGCGTGCTACTGACGGAATGCCCTATCAAGAGGCATATGACGCAGGCGTGTTCGAGCGACACGACGGCTGCCATTGCGTAATTTATTACATCACCAACAAAACGGTCGAACGAGGGACCGGAAACGGAACTAGCTGGAATTTTAGATGATTCATGGAGGCAGGAATGGTTCATGGTGAAGCCCGGAAGGGCAGACAGGAACCTACTGCCAGCGTGGTATTGCCTTACGAAGATACGGCGGGCCTTGAAGCGATAGATCTCTATCAGTCCACAGGGCGCGAGTGCTATCCATGGGAACAGCTTCTTATTGCCGACATTATGGGAATGGATCCAGACGGCCTTTGGGTTCACCAAAAATTCGGCTTTGAAGTGCCTCGGCGGAACGGGAAGAACGAAGTCATAGCGATGCGTGAGCTGTACGGCCTGACGCACGGCGAGCAGATGTGCCACACGGCGCACAGACAAACGACGGCATCCAGCGCATTTAGACGTCTGGCGAAATTTCTTGTCGATGCCGGATATACCGAAATTGATAAGCGATTTACGACGCAGGAGCTTCCGGAGAAGGCATTTCACTCGGCGAAGGCTTACGGCCTGGAGGCCATCGAGGTGCTTGGCGATAATGGCGGAAAGATAGTCTTTCGAACAAGGACCGCAAACGGCGGACTGGGCGAAGGCTTTGATCTGCTCGTTATCGACGAGGCGCAGGAGTACACGGAAGCGCAGGAATCGGCATTGATCTATACAGTGACCGATAGTGCGAACCCGCAGACGCTTTTCTGCGGGACTCCGCCAACAGCGATCAGCGCCGGGCACGTTTTCGAAGCCATGCGGGCGTCGGCTTTTGACGGAAGCGCTTATGCCACCGGCTGGGCGGAATGGTCAATCGACTACAAGCCCGACGATTACCGGACAGACATTGACGCCTGGTATGAATGTAATCCGTCTTTGGGGTATCACCTGGACGAACGAAAGATTCGGGCGGAGATCCGGGGCGATGACATGGATTTCATGATCCAGCGTCTCGGGTACTGGTATACGTATAACTTGCAGTCGGCTATTAATCCGGCGGAATGGGATGCATTGACCGACCCAAAACCGAAGCTGTCCGGAAAGATTTACGTCGGAATTAAATACGGCAAAGACGCCGCGAACGTAGCCGTATCTATTGCCGTGAGGACTGCGGCGAAGAAGATCTTCGTCGAAAGCCTGGGCTACCGTCAGATCCGGGACGGCTCCGCATGGATTATTGACTTCCTGCGACGGTGCGATCCTGGAGGAATCATCATTGACGGAGCTCCGGCAGACCTGCTTATTAACGATCTGAACGACTTCAAGATCAAGCCTAAGGCCCAGAAGATCAATGCATCGCAATTCATTCTTGCGAACGCAGGGTTTACCCAGGGAATTGCTGACGGAAGCATTTCGCACGCGGAGCAGGACGGGGTCAGAACCGTCATTTCAAATTGCGAGCGGCGCGGCATCGGAAGCAATGGAGGCTTTGGGTATAAGGCTCAGAGAGACGGCATAGAGATCGCAGTGCTTGATTCGATCATCATCGCATACTGGCTCTGCAATGAGAGCAAGGCAAAAAGGACGCAGAAAATCAATTATTGAGCGCTGAGCTTGATAAATATTTACGCTACTACGCGGTTAAGTAGGTGGAGGAATTGTAACAATGTCAGAAGAAAACAAAGACTTTGAACCGATCACGACACAGGAAGAGCTGAACCGAGTCATTGGTGAACGCGTCAAAAGGGCAAAGGAAGCTGCAGCCGAAAAGTATTCCGATTACGACGACCTGAAGAGCCGGCTGGCGGAATATGAGATGAAGATAAACGAGCTGACAGAAAGCGTAAACGCACATGCCGAGGACGCGAAGAAAATCGCGGAACAGCAGAAAACCATTGATTCCTACGCTACGGCAGCGGTTAAAAGCCGGATAGCTCACGAGGTTGGCCTGCCTTATGGCATGAGCGAGCGACTTACTGGCGGAACGGAAGAGGAGATCAAGACGGATGCCTTGAACCTGAAAAAACTGATGGAATCTGTCAATGTGCCGCTTGCCTCAGCTGAAAGCAAGTCTGCCGGGGCCAGTAATGGTGATCAGTTCAGTGCATGGATTAATGAACGCCTTGGGCGTTAAATGAATGGAGGATTTGATATGCCCGTTAATACAAACAGAGGCTCTTTTGCAGCCGGAAGTCTTCCGCCTGCATTATCTGCAGAAATTATCCAGAAGCTTCAGGACTCCAGCGCAATCATGCAGCTGGCAAGAAAAATTGACCTGCCTGGCGTTGGCGCAACCATTCCGGTAATCACTTCCGATCCGGTGGCTGAATGGGTCGCCGAATCTGAAAATAAGCCGGTAGCCAATCCCGGAATCACCACAAAGCTGATGAGCGCTTATAAGCTGGCCGTTATTGTACCGTTCTCTAACGAGTTCCTGCGCGATGCCAGCGGTCTGTATGCGGAGCTCGTTAAGAGGCTGCCTGGTGCGCTTGGCTTCCAGTTTGACCAGACCGTAATCGGCGCAGTGCAGAGCCCTGGCACGAATTTTGACCAGTTCACTGTGTCCGGAACTACCTGCCAGCAGATCAACGCTGCCAACACGACAACTTATGCAGCTCTGGTCGCCGCCGATACCGACATCGCGGCTCATGGCGGTATGCTGACAGGCTTCGCGATTTCACCCGCAGGTCGCGGCATCCTGCTCGCAGCAGTTGACGATGTGAAGAGACCGATCTTCATCAACAGCGTAGCTGAAGGAGCTATTCCGCAGATCCTCGGCGCTCCGACCTATACGGCAAAGGGCGTTTACGACGCAACCAACCACGTAGTTGGTATCGCCGGCGACTGGTCTCAGGCAATGTATGGCACTGTAAACGATGTGCAGATCTCTGTGTCTGACCAGGCAACCCTGACCTCTGGAAACACCACAATCAACCTGTGGCAGCGTAACATGTTCGCGGTTCGTGCAGAAATCGAAGTCGGATTCCGGGCCGACATGTCTTGCTTCAACCTGCTGACCAACGGCTAATGTCTGTCAAAATGGTTAATGCCTTGACCGGCACGCCGATGATGGTGCCGGACGCTCGCGTCGAGGAATATCTGGCAGCAGGCCACAAACTGGCAGCTGCGCCGGATCCGAAAGAGGATCCGGAAAGAATCCCGGAAGCAAAGACGCCGAGCGAGCCGAAGAAGCCGGTCATGAAGAGGCTTAAAAAGGCGGTGAAAAAATGAGCGATTTTGCGACGATCGACGATGTGGAGGCCATGTGGCGTGCACTGTCTGAGGCAGAGACCGAAAGAGCCACAGCGCTGATTCCGATCATTTGCGACAGCTTGCGGTATGAGGCAGAAAAGGTCGGGAAAAACCTCGATGGGATGGTCGAGGCAAATGCATTTCTTGCCAGCGTGGCGAAGTCGGTCGTGGTCGATGTGGTGGCCAGAACGCTCATGTCGTCTACTACCGGGGATCCGGTAAGCCAGTTCTCTCAGTCAGCGCTTGGCTACTCTGTAAGCGGCACGTATGCCAACCCGGGCGGCGGGCTTTTCATCAAAAAGAGCGAGCTTGCCCGGTTAGGCCTGCGCCGCCAGAGGTACGGTGTGATCATGCTTGATGGAAGCGAGGGGAGCGAAGATGATTAACGGCATTACGATCCAGTTATGTGAGATAACCGAGGGCGGAACGGACGAGTTCAACCGTCCCATAGAATCCGAACAGTGGACTGATGTCGCTGATGTCCTGGTCGCTCCTGCTTCGTCTGACGAGATCGTCAATAATAACGAGCTTTACGGACGGAAGGCAGTGTATACCCTCGGAATACCGAAAGGTGATGCGCATAACTGGGAGAACACGAAGGTGCGCTTCTTCGGCGAAACATGGCTGACATTTGGCCTGCCGACGGAGGGCATCGAAGCAATGATTCCGCTCAGATGGAACAAAAAGGTGATGGTGTGCCGATATGAGTAAGGTCGAAATCCTCCTGGACAGTGATGGAATCAAAGAATTTCTGAAGTCGGACGAAGTCATCCAGATTCTGAAGGACGAAGCGGAAAAAATCGCCGCGGAAGTGTCTGGAAGTATGGAAGTAGGCTCTTATATCGGGTTAACCCGTGCCAATGTTTCAATCGGCGGGGAAAATGTAGAGGAAGCGGATGCGGAAGCGCTTCGCGATACGCTGTTAGGAAGGTGCACATAAATGGTGATCGAAGCAAGGATCATTCAATATCTCTCGCAGGAGCTGGAAGGCGTAGGCGTATACGGAGAGGTCCCGAAGGATCTTCCGGAGAAGTTCGTGATCGTCTCCAAAAGCGGCGGAAGCATTACGAACAGAGTAAGAAAGGCTTTCATCACGGTGCATTCTTACGACACGACGATGGCGAAGGCCGCGGCGCTGAGCGAGAGCGTCGTTAACGCTCTGCTGGAAATGCCTGGCAGCTCCGCCAACGTATCCGGCGTCCGGCTTAACTCTGAAACCAACTATACGGACACGACCAGACGGCAGCCCCGCTATCAGGCAGTCTTTGAGGTCGTATACTTTTAAAGGAGATGCAAATCTATGGCTAATGTTGCTACAAATGTTTCGACCGGCAAGCCTGCCGTGTCCGGAGCCGTGTACCGCGCTCCGATCGGAACGACTCTGCCGACCGATGCAGAGACCGCGCTTGCAACGGAGTTTGTTAGCCTCGGCTATTGCTCTGATGACGGCATGACAAACAACCGTGACATCAGCGACGGATCAATTAAAGCCTGGGGCGGTGACACAGTTCTCCAGTACATGGAGAGCACGGACGACACCTTCCAGTTTACTCTGATTGAGAGCCTGAACGTAGAAGTCCTGAAGACCGTTTACGGCGCGGACAACGTTACGGGAACACTCGCGACAGGGATTGCCGTGAGCGCTGGCGTTGCGGAAGTGGAAGAGTACATCTGGGTCTTTGATATGGTAATGCGTGACGGCTGCCTGAAGAGGATCGTCATTCCGGATGCCTGCGTGACCACCATCGCAGAGATTTCGTACACTGATAATGAGGCGGTCGGATATGGCGTAACTCTGAAGTGCATGTCCGATGCAAGCGGAAATTATCATTACGAGTATATTAAGAGAGCCTGATTGACTAGCTAAGCATGTGGAAAGGAGCCACAATGAAGGGAAAAACAGCTTCGGGATTTAGCTTTGACATCAATGACAGTGTAACGGATGACTACGAGCTTCTGGAGGACCTGGCGTCAGAAGACAATGCCAGGCTTCCGAAGATCCTCGTGAAGATCCTCGGCAAAGACCAGGAGCTTGCACTGCGCGAGCACGTGCGGAATGAAGCCGGAATAGTCACGGTCACCGCAATGACGAACGCGATGCAGGAGATCTTTGCCGCGATTGATGCATCAAAAAACTCTTAACCCTTGCCCACATGCTTAGAGTGGATCGCGATGCTTTGGCGTGCGATCTGGCTGAAACATACGGATTATTTGAAATGACGGCACTGCCAGCGCGAAAGCTGGCGGTGCTTGCTTGTGGGTTAAGGGAAAACAGCCGCATCATGATGAAGATGCGCGGTGATTCCTACAGCATGGACACTCTCTTACTGGCGTCAATCGTTGACAGACTATCCTTCATAGCCTGGACAAAGACGGAAGACGCGAAGAAGAACAGGAATCGTCCGAAGATGATGGTGGACGCCTTGCTTAATCCTGGCAAGGCAGATGGAAAGGCTGATTACGCACATTTCGCCTCCGGGGAAGAATTTGAGGCGGCAAGAAACAGGATTCTGGGGAGGCTATAAATAGATGGCAACACTCGCGCAAGCATACGTTCAGATCGTGCCGACGACTGAAGGTATAAAATCGAACCTGACCAACACCATGGGTGACGCCGGAACCGAAGCCGGCGCGAAGGCAGGTAAAAACGCCGGAAGCGCGATGTCTAAGGCGCTGAAGGTCGGGGCCGTGGGTGTCGGAGCCGTCGCAGCTGTCGGAGCTGCCTTTGCGGCGACCACACAGAGCACGGCAAATTATGCCGATACCGTGGACAAGATGTCGCAGAAGATCGGCATTTCGGCGAAGGGTTATCAGGAACTGGATTATGTCGCAAGACACTGCGGCACTACTGCTGATGTGATGAAACAGGGCATGAAATCGCTCCGTACAGCAATGGACGGCGCGACGGATGCCGGGTCAGAACAGGCAGAGATGTTTAAAGCCCTGGGCGTGTCGGTGACGAATAACGATGGCACCTTCCGAAATCAGGAAGATGTCATGTGGGACACGCTGAACGCTTTGGCCGGAGTGGGCGACGAGACCCAGCGCGCCACGATCGCATCCACGCTTTTCGGACGGGCCGGCGTAGAGCTTGCCCCGATGATCAACGGCGGCACGGATTCCATTAACGATATGCGGACCGCCGCCAACGAATTGGGCATAGTCATGTCTGACGATGCGATCAAGGCGGGCGTTACGTACACCGACACGATGCAAGACGTGACCGACAGCTTCAACGCCATCAAAAACACTCTGGGCGCGGAGCTTATGCCGGTCATGCAGGCTGGACTTGACTGGGTCCTTGACCACATGCCAGAAATCAAGACGGTAGTGCACAAGGTATTCTCTGCACTCAGAACCGTCATGCAGGCCGTTGTGCATGTCCTCCAGAACTACGTGTTCCCAGCCCTCGGAAAATTCGCAACTTGGTGCCGTGACACCCTGTGGCCAATCATAAAAAAGGTCTGGCAGGACTGGATAAAGCCAGCGATCACAAAAGCGATGGAAGGCATCAAGTGGGCGTGGGAGAATGTCCTGAAGCCAGCGTTCACTGCCGTCAAGAATTTTGTGGTCAATACGCTGTGGCCAGCGATCAAGAAATATTGGCCAAACATCAGAGATGCCGTCAAGAACGTGTTCACGGCAATCAAGACAGCGTGGATTACGGTCCTTAAGCCAGCGTTTGTCGGAATCAAGGACTTCATCGTCAATACTCTCTGGCCAAAGATTCAAGAGTACTGGCCGTACATCAAGGACGCGATCAGCAATGCGTTTGACGCGATTAGCACGGCATGGACCGATGTTCTGTTGCCGGCGTTTACGGCGATAAAGGATTTCATTGTTGATACTCTCTGGCCAAAAATGAAGGAATATTGGCCGTACATCCGGAATGCGGTCGTGAAAGTGTTCCGGGCGATAAAGACCGTGTGGACGAACGTTCTGCTGCCAGCGTTTACGGCGATAAAAGATTTTGTCGTTGACACGCTGTGGCCAGCCATACAGGAATACTGGCCGTATATCCAGGAGGCCGTCACAACTGTTTTTGATGCGATCGAGACCGCCTGGACGGATGTTCTTGAGCCGGCATTTACTGCCGTGAAAGATTTTGTCGTTGACACACTGTGGCCAACCATGCAGGAGTATTGGCCGTACATTCGGGATGCAATAAAGAAAGTCTTCGAGGTCATCCAGACCATCTGGCTCACAGTCCTGAAGCCAGTCTTCACGGCGATAAAGAATTTTATCACGAAGACGCTGTATCCAGCATTTAAGAAGTACTGGCCACTGATTAAGGGATTCGTTTCTACGGCCTTTACCGGAATTAAGAATCTCTGGGATAACACGCTAAAGCCAGTGTTTACTGCGATTAAGAACGTTATTACTAATGTTGTAATGCCAGCCATCACGAAGCTGCGCGAGCATTTCAGTAATTTGAAGACGCGTCTGAAGCCAATTGGCAACTGGATTAAGGGCGGGTTTAAGAATTCCTTTTCAAACCTCGGGAGCTATCTCGGAAAGACGCTCCGGACGAAGATAACACAGCTCAGGAGTAAGTTCGACTGGCTGAAGGAAAAACTGGAACCAGTGAAAACATGGATTTCCGACACATTCCAGACGGCATTTTCCAATCTGAGCGACTTCTTCACCGACACACTGGGCGGCGAGGATGGAGCCATAAATACACTGTGGACATGGTTTGATGATCTTTGGACAGACATGTCCGACTTCGGCACGTTTGTCGGCGAAACATTCCTCGGAGCATTCAACAGCGTTAAGACGTTCTTTACGGACACCCTTGGTGGAGAAGAGGGAGCGATAAACAAACTGTGGTCGTGGTTCAGTTCGCTGTGGGAAAACCTGAATACTTTCGGCACGTGGATTGGCGGGCTGTTCCTTACGCCGTGGACCACGCTGAAGAACTTCCTGTCCGAACAGGTCGGTGGCAGCTGGGGCGCACTTGGAACCGTCGGCACGTGGGTAAATAATCTCTGGGATGCCTTTAGTAACTTCGGCACATGGATTAGCGGCACACTCGTAGGTAACATTCTTAGTGGGCTAAAGACGGCGTGGAACAACATTACTACTGCGATCATCAGGGTAATAAACTGGGCCAGGAACGCGATCGAATGGCTGTCGAGCGTCAATAAAAAGAAAGAAGAAGCCAACCTCACCATGCACTCGCCAACAGTCACCACAGACCTCGGAAGCGGGAGCGGTCCATCGTGGCATGTCGACCAGTGGGGAAATGCCAGTTATCACGGAAAGGCAATGTCGCAGCCGTACATGTTCCGGCACGCAACGCTCTTTGGCGCCGGCGAGGCAGGAGACGAAGTTCTGTATGGACGGGCGCAGCTTATGAGCGACATAACGGACGCTGTCGGCAGCAGTGGCGTAGCAAGAAGGCTTGATGCCATCCTGCAGGCCATCGAAGAGGGCGCCGCAGTCAATGTTTATGTCGGAAACGAAAAGTTCGACGCCTATATAGTCGATAAGGCAAACAAGGGAATGTCTCGCGAGCGCAAGAACTGGTCGCTTGCAAGGGGGATGGAATAATGGCTTACAGCATTACTTACAACGGCACGAGCAGCGAGAGTCTTGGCCTGATCGTGACCAATAAGCCCTGCCCTTCTGCGGCCGCGCTTAAGCTTAATGAGAATGAAGTTCCGGGAAGAGACGGCAGCCTGTTTACATTTGACGGAGCTGTCTCTGACATAGCCATAACCGTAGCGGTCGCTTTTAAGGGCGCTACGGAGGCCGCCTTGCACGAGAAGTATTACAAGACGAAGGCCTGGCTCCTGCAGCAGCACACGTACAAGCCCTATCTGACTACGGATGGGATTTATGTGATCAACACAGAGAACAGTGTTGTTGATCTGGCGATGTCCGGAGAGCGAATGCTGAGCTTCTCCGACGATACGCTTGGCTTTTATCGCGTCAAATACGTGACGGTCGACACGTCGGAGCGCATTGCCAGACTGACCGGAACGCTTGAAGCAACATTCGTTTGCCAGGGATACCGCTATCTCGTTTCCGGGGCGAGCTTCTATCCTCGCGCCAGCATTTCCCTTACGAATGACTATGAGCTTTGTAAACCTGTTTATAAGTTCGTTGGTGATGCACTGTATACGATCACGACAAACGGCGAAACGTTTAGGATTAACGTGACGGGAACCACTTTCGTGGATTCAGAATTTATGATCGCATACCGGGATGACGGAACGGTTTGTAATGCGGATACTGTCGGTAACTATGAGAGTCTGTGGTATTTGCCTGGCACGAATACGCAGACGGCCAATGCAAGTGCTACCGGATGTCGCATTTACGTCATGCCGCGCAGGAGGACCCTGTAATGATTCAGCTTTATAAGCCCAGCAATACGAATTTTTCAAATAATGGTGATTTCGTACTGTCGCCGACGACATGCGAGCTGAAGGCCGACCTTAACGGCTCCTGGGCACTGTCAATGGAGCACCCGATCACGGGCTTCTGGCGTGAAATAGTGCAGGATGCCGTCCTATCGGTGCCGACATTTGTCGGAGACGCACAGCTGTTCAGAATTTACAAGGTCGAAAAGTCAGACGGTTCCGTGACTGCGACCGCATATCCGATATTCTTCGACTCCGCGAACAATGTCTTCATCATGGATGCCAGACCCACCGGGAAGACAGGACAGCAAGCGCTTGACATCCTGATGACCGGAACGGAGTACTCCGGAAGTTCGAACATTACTTCCGTGGCTACGGCTTATTTCACCAGACGCAATCTGATGGACTGTATAAACGGAACAGAATCGCCGTCCTTCATCGAAAGATGGGGCGGCGAAATTCTTTATGATAATTTCCGGATTATCATTAACGATACGATCGGTACGAACAGAGGAGTAATTGTTCGATACGGGAAGAACATCACTGGCGTCGAGTATGGTATTGACGAGTCCGATGTTGTGACGCGGATCTATCCTGTCGGATATAACGGGCGAGGACTTTCCGTGGCGCCGCTGTACGTGGATGCTCCAAATATCAGCAGCTTCGCAACCGTTCACGCTAAAGAATATGTTTTCGAAAACATCAAGCTGGCCTCCGATGTGGAGTACGCGGAAGAATCGGACACAATCTGCCCAACGCAGGCAGATCTGGACGCTGCTCTCCGGGCAGCTGCCGCCAATGTTTTCACCAACGATAAAGTCAATGAGCCTGCCGTATCGGTAGCAGTTGACCTGCTCGTTCTGGCGGACACGGCAGAATATGCGCCTTACGCAGAAATCGAAACGCTGTCACTGGGCGACACCGTGAAGCTTGTCCATACACGGATGGGCATCGAGACGGAGGCGCGCGTCGTGTCGATCACATGGGACTGCTGCCTCGACAGAGTCATCGGTGTAACGCTGGGCGATTATGAAGCGACATTTGCGGAGCAGGTGGCTTCTACTGTCCGGACCGTATCGACCATTACTGATGAAAGTCACAACATTGTGGCGGACAAGGTGAAGGGTATCCTCGATGCAGCGAAGACGCAGCTCCGCTACCAGAAAAACATTTCCGAGACGCAGGACGTACGTGCGATCCTGTTCGAAGATCTGGATCCAGATTCGCCGACTTACGGAGCCATGTGTCTTGGCACTCAGGGGTTCGAGATCTCCACAACCAGGAATGCAGCGGATACTGACTGGGAATGGACCACGTTCGGCACGGCTGAGGGCTTTTCCGCCGGCTGCATGATTACCGGACTTCTGACGGATCAGACAGGAACGAATTACTGGAATCTGGACACAGGAGAATTCAGCCTGTCTTCGAGGATCATCGCAGACTCGACTAACCTGCTCCTAAATCCGTATGATTTGACATCGTCTCACTGGGAACATGTCGGAACACTGGAGGCGAATATAGAGGATCCGGAGGGCGGGCACAATGCGTTTCGATTGACCGCGGTCGATAACGGCGACGACATCGGCGACGGAACTTATACTGATTGCTATGTGGCGTGCGATCCGACAAGCAACAATCCTATTACGAGCATTGGCCTTTACACAATGTCTGTCTGGCTGAAGGCGTCGGCGCCAACGACGATCATAGTGACCCTGAACAGCACAAACAACCAGAAGTCGCTCGACCTAACGACAGACTGGCAGAAATACGTGTTTACAGAAACGGTTAGCGCGATAAGCTCTGCGAGTCAGGTAATGATTGGCGGAGAAAGTAGTTATACCGTAGAGAATAATGCGACAATCTCGATCTATAATCCCTGCCTGTACTATGCCCAGGACTTCTATAATTATTCGCAGTCGGAAGTATTTAATATCCTGACGAATGATGGGGCGGCGCAGGGCATTTATCTGAACAACGGCCTTCTGTACATCAACGCCACCTATATGACGACGGGCATCCTGACGGACCATGCCGGAACAAACTACTGGAATTTAAACACGGGCGAGTTCAGCCTGGAGCCGAAAGTGGTGCGCGAGGCTGAGAACCTTTTAAAGGATCCCTTCGGATTCAGCTCGGAATACTGGAACGTGGTTGGAGGAAGCATTTCCATGGACGCTTCCGGGTATGAGCCGTACAGTGACGGAACGACGTCCGGAGCGTGGTGCGTCACGCCCACAAGCACGAATTGCTCACTTAATGCAAGGGCAGCAACGAACGCGCCGATCAAGTCGAAAGGCGGTTACAAGCTCGTTGTTTGGCTGAAAACGGATTCCGTCATTGGTTTCGATATAATCGTATCGCTTGGCAACACGGCGGGAGTCCGCCGCACAGTCACGGTAACATCTGACTGGCAGAAGTACGAAATCTATGCATACCTGACCACCATCACGTCGAGTGCACAGGTGACCATTGGCGGATGGAGCAGCTTCGGCACCGGAAGCGGTGGAAATCTGTATGTGTACAATCCCTGCCTGACAGAAGCGCCAACGCAGGAGGATATATTTAACACTCTTACGAATTACGGAGCCACACAAGGCATTTATCTGCGGAACGGCCTGCTGTACATAAACGCAGACTACATCTCCGGCGGAACACTGGCTGATGTGAATCGCAATGTAGTATTTGACCTGACAAACGGGGCGCTGGACATCTCGAGTGGAAGCATCAACCTCGGAAACGGGAACTTTGCCGTGACGTCTGCCGGTGTCCTGACAGCAAAAAGCGGGACCGTTGGCGGATTTGAGCTTTCCGCCAACCGGCTGACCGGAACCGGCACGACCAACCTGTCGCAGGTATTTCTGTCCGCTGTTCAGACAAGCCCGGCGCTTTCTGTCCGAGTCAGGCCGACGACGTCAAGCAGTTGGGAAGCTGCCGCAAGGATTGATTACTCCGGCAATATCTACCTTCGTCCGCGTGGTGTCAAATCAAGTAACTTCGCGTATCTTGTCCTTGACACAAGCGCATGGGATACGATTGACGATGGATCCGGCTCGCCAGCACCACAGAACCATGCCGGATGGATATACTACGCTCCATCATCTTCGAAGCGGTACAAAGACATACTGCGCGACATGACCGCAGAGGACGTCGAAAAGCTGTACTGCATTCAGCCGGTTTACGCGAAATTCAAGGACGGCTATCTGGAAGAGGGCGACGCGCTTGAAGGGAAATATGTCCCGATGTTCATCGCGGAAGATGTTGAAGAGTGGTTCCCGGAAGCTGCGACGCATAACCGCGAGGGCTTGACTGAAAACTGGAACGACAAGCTGATGATTCCTGCGATGTTCCAGATGATCAAATCGCAGAAGAAGGTCATCGACACGCAGGAAGAAAAGATAAACAGCCTTGAGGAACGGCTTGCCGCACTGGAGAAGAAACTGGAGGATTTAGGCTTATGAGTACCGGCTGGCAGATATTCATCTCAGTAGTGGTTTCAGTTTTCGGCTCATCCGGCCTGTGGGCAGTGATCCAGTACAAAATGGAGCAGAAAGACACGACGAAGGCGACGCTGGAGGAAATCAAACATTCCATTCGTGTGGTTGACGAAAAGGTCGACAGGAGCGAGGCAAAGACAGCCAGGGACAAGATACTGACCTTTGCGGACGAATGTGAGAACGGACAGCATCACGGGCGGGACAGCTTCCGGAACGTGCTGGAAGAAACGATTCCTATGTACGAACGGTACTGTGAATCACATAAGGACTTCCGGAACGGCTATGCGGATGCCGCCACGAAGTTTATCAAGGCAACCTATGAGCAACTGATAGCAGAGCACAAATTCAGCGGAGGTGATCAGGCATGAAGTTATCGAACAAAACTTATGACATTCTGAAGTGGGTGGCGATCATCGCGCTGCCGGCCATTGCTACATTTATCGTGGCAATCTTCGAAATCTGGGGCATTCCGTTCGCCAACGAAATCGCACAGACGATTACTGCTATTGCCACACTGATCGGTGCGCTCCTGTGCGTCAGCAGCATGAATTACAAGGCAGACGAGGAGTTGGAGGATATCACGGACGCGGAGTTTTACGAGGATGAGGACGGTGATTCTGAATGAAGATCATACCGAACAGTGGATTCCAGGGTTACAACACTTCTGGCCGATCCCAGAAGATCCAGTATATCGTGGTGCATTACGTCGGAGACGTCGGCTCCGCCGCCAATAATGTGACCTATTTTAATGGAGGCAACAGGCAGGCGTCTGCAGATTACTTCGTCGGCCATGACGGAGTAATTTACCAGTACAATCCAGCCATCGAACAGCGGTACAGCTGGCACTGTGGCGGAGGGCGTCAGACCGCTTACGGCGGATCCTTCTTCGGACAGTGCACCAATAGCAATTCGATCGGGATCGAGATGTGTTGCCGGAGGAACGGGAGCGCGTGGTATTTTGAGGACGCCACAGTCAAGGCCTGTGTGGAGCTTGTGCGGTATCTGATGAACAAGTATGGCATCCCGATCGGGCGGGTGATCCGGCACTACGACGTTACCGGAAAGTTTTGTCCTGGGATACCCGGATGGATCCCGCCGATCAATGGCAGCGAAGCAAAGTGGACAGCTTTTAAAGCAGCCGTCTCCGGATCCGGATCACTGGATCTGTCGGACGGCGCCAGCGAAGAAGACGGGGCCTATACGGTGAAACTGTCTACCTTAAAGAAAGGATCCAAAGGACCGCAGGTCCTGCTCCTGCAGAAGCTCCTCCGGATGGCCGGGAAGAAAGGCGCGGATGGAAAGGCCTTGACATTAGACAGCGATTATGGGGATAATACTGTAGCCGCTGTGAAGAAGTATCAGAAGGCCGTAAAAATTACCCAGGACGGCATATGCGGGCCGGCTACCTGGAAGAAAATCATCGGATTTTGAAACTTTTGGAAACTTTACGGTAACCACTTCTTAGTAAATGTAAAAAAATAAGCCGGGGAGCAAATGCTCTCCGGCCTTTTTATCTGAATACATTTTTGAATACATCCGAATACTTTTTCTGACGATTTATAACCATTTCTTAATCATTCCGTAATAACTATTACGAAAAAATTAAGTCCCGAAAACCCTGTAAAATCAAGGCTTCCGGGACTTTTTTCTGTCGAGCTGGAAATCAGATTTGAACTGACGACCCCTTCATTACGAGTGAAGAAGCTGAGCACTCAGAACCCGCATTTTTACGGCGTTTCCAGAAATCAAAAAATGTTTGAATACATTTTGAATACTTAACAACTTTTTACGAAATGTTACTGCTTCGTTCCGGCGTATCGGGCAAGATATTGATTCAGCTTTTTGACTGATCCGCTTTCAGCCTGCCGGAGCTCTGCATAGATGTCGGTCAGCGTCCGGCTGTCAGCGTGTCCGAAGATCCGGACGGCGTCCAGCAGATCCACTCCGGAGTAGTACAGGATCGTTGCGAACTCGTGGCGGAATGTGTGCGCCGTGAGCCCCTGGATCACGTCAAGATCATATACGTAAGTATGTCGGGGCTTGCCGGAGACAACCGTTTTGACAGAGTGACCGCGCCCGCCTGCCGCGTCATTGATCTTACGCCGGATTTGCTCGAAAAAGCGCCGATACGCAGTTTTTGACATTATAGCCCCGGATTTATCCGGGAAGAGATAAAAGCCCTCGCAAAGTGGCAAATATGAAGCTAAAACAGGCCTGAGCGGATCCAGAACAGGGATCACGCGTTCGCCTGCTGCCGACTTCGTTTCCTTCAGATCGGACTGATTGCCGCGGAATTCTACAGCCTTATTGACTGTGATGCTATCTCCGGAGATATCGCCACGAGTAAGGGCTAAGATCTCCTGCCTGCGGAGCCCGGCGTACCAGAGCAGATAGATAAAACAGCGCTCCTTGTCTGTCAGATCGGCTTTCCTGATGGCGTTACGCTCCATTTCGGTCAGCGCGCGGCGCTTCTGTCGCCTTGCTGGAGCCACCGTCAGACCGTCAACCGGATTTCTGACACAGACTCCGTCTGCAATGGCAGCCTTAAATATCTGGTTGACTGCCATCTTGTATTCCCTCTGCAGATCCGGATGCCCGGCTAGCTGATTGTATCCCTGCTGAATGTTCGTCCGGGTGATCTTGCACATTTTCAGTGGCAGGAGACAGGCGACATGATTTTTCAAAGTGTTCCTATACAGGAGCTTCCGGTTGCGCGATAGATTTGTTCCGTCAATATAGACCTGATACCATTTTTCGGAGTATTCGGCAAAAGTAATATCCTTATCAATGACAAATGTGCCGTTGATCACATCGGCCTTGACGGCATCGATGTTTCGCTCCAGCTCCGCAACAGATCGACCATAGACATTAACCCTGATTGGCTTTCCGGATGGATCGGCCCCGGCAGATACCTTTGTGTAATATCTGCCATCGGCGCGGCGCGTGTATTTCTTTTGTGCGGGCATGGGCGTCACTCCTTTACAATCCCGTATCAATTGGCGGATATTCGAAACCGGGGGCAGTATATGTAATTGCAAAAGTTTCCAGGACGCCATTATCTCCGGATATGTTGATGGCTACAGCAGACCCATCGCACGCCATCCATCCGCGATGAAATGACATGCAACCCGAAACGAGGCCCTCTCCATAATGACTTTCGTCGCCCATGTAAGTATCGGTGACCCATTGATCTGCATTAAGAGTCGGCTCGCCGTAGATGGAAACCAACGCCTCATAAAGCTCGCAAAAGTCCAAATAATATTGTTGAGCGGTTGAATGCTCGCCGTAAAAAGAATAAGTTGCAAGATGCAAAGGCTCCCCGTTATCGCCGAAGAACAGGCCGGTCATCACTTTTTGCCCGCTGATGATTTGATAGGACCAAACAACAATAGAGGTCTTTTTTTCATTGATAGAATAATCGTCCTCAGTCAAGCCATCGGCGTCTATCAGCTTTTTTAGTGCCGTAACAGAATCGTCGTCCCATTCCACGTTACGAAACGTGATGGGCGCAAGGTTTTCGTCCGGCTCCATAGCTTCGTGCGTGTCGCGTATAGTCCATGCGTGCGCATTTGTTGCGACAGCGACCGCTGCGAGCAACCCAACAAGAAAAGCTTTCTTCATTTCCGTTTTCCTCCTTCTATATAATCCTTATGCAAGTTCCTTATCCATACTATCTTCGTATCCCTGCCTTGCGCGCTGGAGCTCCAAAAGCTCTTCTGCGCGTTCCTGCAATTTGTCGCGGTTGTTCGGCGTGAGTTGCCGATACTTTTCAAGCAATGATATTTCCTCCGGAGACAGCGAAGGGCTTTCGCTTCGCGTCTCAGCATTCCCCAGATCGTCGCTCCATCCCAGCAGATAGCACGGCTGACAATTTAAAATCTCTGACATTTTCTTAATGACAGATCGCTTTATATTTTCTACGCGCCCGCTTTCATATTTTGCGATGGCGGATTTTTGCAGGCCGAGCATTGTCGCGAGCTCCTCCTGTGTATACCCCATGGCTATGCGTCTCTCCTTGATTCGGCCGTTCATTTCCATAAGCAATTCCTCCTGTGTCTTGATATTACAATAAAAAAGTACATGTTGCAAGATTTATAATAAAAAGTGTCTTAAAAATCATAAAAACTTGTTGACATAATTTCGTGGGAGCGTTAATATTGAAGTGTCTTAAAAAGACACTACAGAAAGAGAGGTGAAACAATGAACAAAAGAATGCTGGAAGCGGAAATGAAGCTGGCCGGAGATACTGGTGGAACGCTTGCGGACTACTTGGGGATAACGCGAGGGACTTTTTCCGCTAAGCTAAACGAAACCAACGGCGCGGAGTTCACGCAGGGCGAAATTGCCGCCATCAAACTGCGGTATGGTCTTTCTCCGGAAAAAGTTGATGCTATTTTTTTTAATCAGTAAGTGTCTTAATAAGACACTTGTGGCAAAAGGAGAAAAGGAGGACGAAGAATGAAATTCGCAACCGGCGGCGTCCCGGTAAGGGTGGCAGCAAGGGTCCTCGGAATGGCTCCGGAGACGGTCCGCCAGAGGATGGCTGACGGAACTCTGGATATTGGCGTCTGCTTTATTCCAGTGCGTCGGGGCCGGGGCCGGGGAAGAAAAAACAGGGCTTTTTACATCAGCCCGAAGAAATTTTACGAGCTAACGGGGTTTGTCTGGGGAGGAGAAGAAGATGAAGGGAAAAATGAAACTGACGAGGAGACAGAAATATCTGTTCCGTGACTGCGTCCTTGGGACGCTGATCGGCTTCGGGGCCGCGCTGATTCCGGTCTGGCAGTTTGACGGTCCGGCCAATTTCGTAGCAACAGGCTTAAGCCTGAGTTTGATCGCCACTTATGCGGTGATCGGAACCAATCCTGTGTGGAACAGAAAAAAAGATGCCCGCCGTGCTGCGAACACGGACGGGCAGGAGAAAGCCACTGACCCGGAGACTTCTTCTCCCTCATTCTACACGATAAGGAGGGATACGACAATATGAAATTCCAGGGTGATGAAATGAGGGTCATCCGTTGCAGGAATTGTGTTTGGTTCGAAGACGACAAGTGCAAACAGCACACGGCTTATGTTCCAGCGATTCCGGAAGGATTCTGCTATCTGGCGGAGATGGAGGACGGCACGAGGGTGCGTGACGTCAATATGGAGGGCTTGGAATGGACGGAATGAATGACGGATTTATTCACCTGCCGAAAAGGCGGGTGACGTACTCGGACAGTGACCGGCCCATTGTCCGGCTGACCCGCGAGGCCTACGACGTGCTGGTGGATATCACCAACGAGACCTGCCTGCCGATGAGCAGGGTTGTTTCGGAAATTATCATACAGAGCCAGAGTCTTATCAGGCTCGATGAAGGAAAGGAGACAAAATAATGACTCTTTATGAACTGACTGCGGACTATCTGCAGGTATTGCAGATGGCGGAGGATCCTGATGTGGATCCGGAAGTAATAGAGGACACACTGGAGGACATCGGCGGCTCGATAGAGGACAAGGCCGACAGCTATGCCACCGTCATGATCACTATTGACGGAAACATCAAAATGCTGGCGGAAGAGATCGCCAGACTGACGGAGCGCAAGAAGGCCATGGAAGCCAACAGACAGAGGATCAAAGACTCCCTGCAGAAGTCCATGGTGGTGACTGGCAAGACGAAATTCAAGACAGAGAAGTTTAGCTTTTCTGTTCAGAAGAACCCCGCGAGCGTCGTCCTGGACACGGACGACATCGAACGGATTCCGGTCAAGTATCTTGTGCCGCAGGAACCGAAGATAAACCGGACTCAGATCAAAGAGGACCTGAAGGCCGGCATGGAGCTTCCGGGCATCGCGCATCTTGAGCAGAGTGAATCGCTCAGAATCAAATAAGGAGGAGAGGAATGTCTGACAATATCTATAAGCGCCTGATGCAGGCGACAAAGGAGATAAGCGCCGTAGCCAAAAACTTAGAAGTGGGCTACGGAAAAAGTTCATACAAGGCAGCAGGAGAAGCGGATGTCCTTCACGCCGTAAAGCTTGTTGAGAATAAATACGGTATCTATTCGTACCCGATCTCCCGGGAGATCGTGAGCGAGCAGATCCTGGAGTCTGAGGGCTATGACGGAAAGACCAAGCGCCAGCTTTTCATGCGGCTGAAGATCGTCTACAGGTTCGTCAACGTAGATGATCCGTCAGACTATATCGAAATACCTTCATACGGCGATGGCGTAGACCCGCAGGACAAAGCTCCCGGCAAAGCCATGACTTACGCCGATAAATACGCCTTGATGAAGGCGTACAAGATCATCACCGGCGAGGATCCTGACCAGACAGCAAGCCAGGAACTCCGGAAGGCAGAGCCGGCAACAATATCGCCGGAGAAGGTGAAGGCGCTGGAAGCGCTTCTGACAGAAAAGGAAATCCTGCCGGATTACGTGTGCAGTCTGTACAAGCGAAACAGCCTGGCGGAGCTGACGGAGAGCCAGCACGCAAACATCATTAAAAACATCAACAAGATCAAGGAGAAACAGGAGGAAGGGAAGAAATGAACACAGTGCAGCTTGTTGGACGTCTGACAAAGGACCCCGACGTCAAATACACAAATGGCGGGACGACAATCGCCCGCTTTACAGTGGCGGTTGACCGCCGTTTCAAGACAGAGGGAGGCCCGACGGCGGACTTTCCGTCAGTCGTTGCATTCGGCAAGACGGCGGAGTTTGTCGAGAAATATTTTCATAAGGGCCAGCGGATCGGAATCGCTGGCAGGATCCAGACCGGCAGTTACGAGGACAAAGACGGCAAGAAGGTTTATACGACCGATGTAATAGCGGAGGCCGTCGAATTTGTCGAGAGCAAGGGATCCGGATCCGGAAGCGCGGACGCCAGCCCGAAGCCAGAGCCTGGCCCGGATGGATTCTATGATGTGCCTCCGGAAGAAGAAGGTGAGCTTCCCTTCTTATGACAATCCAAATAGACAGCCGGGAGAAGCCTCGGGCAATATCCGGGATCGTGAAAGCCTTCGAGGCTTCCGGCGTCACCTATTTTACGAACAAACTTTTGGTAGGCGACTACCAAAATCCGCTGAATCCGTCGGTGATCGTCGACCGGAAGCAGAATCTGACAGAACTCTGCTCGAACGTCACGCAGGATCACGAGCGCTTCCGTGCGGAGCTTCTGAGAGCGCAGCAGGCGGGGATCCATCTGATTATCCTCTGCGAGCATGGCGCTCCGATCGAGACGCTGGAGGATGTCATATTCTGGGAGAATCCCAGGGCGAAGAAGCGGAAGCAGGTCAATGGCAAGTGGGTGACCGTCGAGACAAAGGCCATGAAGGGCGAGGTCCTTTATAAGATCCTGACAACGATTTCCGACAAATACGATGTCGATTTCCTTTTCTGCAAGAAGGCAGAAACGGGAAAACGGATCATGGAGCTACTGGCATGAATACGGAAGAGATAAAACAGGCCTATTCAATGCGTGACATTTTGTCACGATATGGCCTCCAACCGAATAGAGCGGGCTTTCTGAACTGCCCTTTTCACCAGGGTGACAGGACGGCGTCCCTGAAGATCTACAAGGATAGCTTTTACTGCTTCGGCTGCGGGGCTTCCGGGGACATCTTTAAATTCATTCAGATGATGGATCACTGCGACTTTAAGACGGCGTTTATGGAGCTTGGCGGAACTTATGAGAAGGTCAGCGACAACGAGCGCCGGCACAAGCTGCGGGATCTTGAGATCCAGCGCCGGAAGCGGGAGCAGGAGAGGGCCGAGAAGGAAGAGCGGATCCGGGAGCTGTCAGGCGATATTGATATGTATGTTCTGGCAGAGAGGATCCTGGAGCCTTTGTCTGATGAATGGTGCTACGCCGTCAATAAACTGGAACCCGCATATCATGAGTGGTGCACATTGAGGGAGGAGCTGGAAAAGATGGCATGATTGATTTAAAAGCACGAGACGCCGACACGATTCTGAACAGAGACATCTATACAGAGCTGATCTCCATCGAAGACGAATTTGATCGTGTCGACCGGGAAAATGAAATCATCACCAGAGCGAAGGCCCTCGGGATGGTGAAGAGAGTGACGGACACGCTGAAGAGATACGAAGGCGTGGAACGCCGCCGGAAGAGTGAAGAAAAGCTTCTGCAGGCACGTTCGAACAGAGGAACGCAGGTCACCATGTTCTGCCAGGACGCCGCCGGCGTCAGCTATCCGGACATGGCATGCAGTGGATGGACGGCGACAGAGGACGGCGTTTATCCCTATAACACCGACAAGACTCCCATGCCGGCCTGCTATCATCCGATTCAGCCGGTAAGGCGTCTGCTCAATATCGAAACGGGGGAAGAGCAGATCGTCTTGGCTTTCAAGCGGTCCGGACTCTGGAACGAGTTGACACTGCCGAAGGCAACCGTGGCGAAGGCGTCGACCATCACGGAGCTTTCAAAATATGGCATTTCGGTCAACTCGGAAAACGCCAGGCTACTGGTTAAATACTTATCGGACCTTGAAAACTGGAATGACGATTTGATTGAGCTGCAGCGCTCTTCTTCCAAACTGGGATGGCGCGACAATCGGCGATACTTCCTTCCGTATGATCCAGGCGTCAACTTTGACGGAATGAGCCGGTTCCGGGATTTGTACTCTTCGGTTCGTTCAGCCGGAGATCCGGACAAATGGATTGACCACATGAAGGAGCTGCGGGCCTCCGGAAGTATTGAGCCGAGGATTGCCCTGGCGGCATCATTCGCGAGCGTCCTCCTGAGGGTGACGGGATCCCAGTGCTTCATCGTGGATTTCTGGGGAACAACCGAAGGCGGCAAGACGGTAACGATCATGCTGGCGGCTTCCGTCTGGGCGGACCCTTCTGACAGTCAGTATATCGGAGATTTTAAGAGCACGGACGTGGCGCTTGAGACCCGGTGCGACATGTTGAACAGCTTGCCGATGGTGCTAGACGATACCAGCAAGGTATCAAGACGCATCCGGGACAACTGGGAAGGGCTTGTGTATGACATCTGTTCCGGCAAAGGAAAGAGTCGGAGCAATAAGGAACTCGGGCAAAACAGGGAGTGCAAATGGAATAACGTCACGATTTGCAATGGAGAGCGTCCCTTAGCAAGCTATGTCGAACAGGGCGGAGCGATCAACCGCATAATCGAAATCGAATGCGGCGAGCAGATCTATCAGGATCCTCACGAGACGGCGGAGCTGGTCAAAGCAAATTATGGTCATGCCGGTAAGCTTTTTGTCGAAGCGGTCCGCCAGATGGATCCGGAAACGATCACGCAGACGATGCTTGACTTTGAGCAGAAACTGGAAGGTCCGGAGACAATGCAGAAGCAGGTCAATGCCATGGCTGCCATCCTGACAGCCGACAAGATCGCGACAGAATCCATTTTCATGGACAGGAGGGCGCTTCGTCCGGATGACGTCCGGGAGTTTTTGACAGATCGCACCGCCATCGCTGACGGAGCGAGGGCGTATCAGTATATCCTGGACACGATCGACTCGGACAAAGGTCACTTCGATGACTCGGCACCAGGAAGCTTAGCTCAATGGGGCGAAGTCAAGCGCGAGCAGGTCAACGGAGAGATCGAAACGGTCTGCAACTTTTACACGACGGCCTTCTCCGAGCTGCTGAAGCGCGGAGGGTTCGAGCGTCGACAATTCGTATCGTGGGCGGCAAGGCGTGGCCTGCTGGTGGCTGACAAGACCAGGGCGGACGGCACGAGGGTCTGCCGGATCGCCGGGGACACAAAGACCAGACGAGCGGTCTCCATCATCCTGAGATATGACGATGATTTCATAAAGGTGTCAGATAATGACAACGTATTTGATTAAATTGTCTGACAATTATATGTAATTGTTTCTCTATTTCACACAATCGTGACCAAGTTACCACAGTTACCATGAAAAATCACATATATATAAGGGGTGTTGCATCAACATTGATGTGTGCCCTCGCGTATGGGAAAAAATCGTGGTAACGATGGTAACATGGTAACAAATGTCAGTTTTGCCCTAAAATAAAGGATTCTTCTGTTACCATTTTAAAAAATTTTTTGGTAACAAAAGGTAACGAAGGGAAAAGGAGAACACATGAGCTGCATCAGAGAGGACCAGAAGAAAGATGAGCAGGAGTTTCAGCGCGAGCTGTGGGACTTCCGGAAGAAATACTATAACGCCGACAAGGATCCATCCTTCTGGGATGATCTTATCAAGGCAGCGAACGATCTGCACAAAGCATGCAACGCTTCTAATGATCCGTACCGGCGCGAGATGATCCTGGCTTGCGTCAGCGACATTGAGCGGAGATCCAGAAAGGAGAAATCATGAGAAAACTTAGAGACATCCGGAGAGCGGACGGCATGACCGTCAAGAACGCGGTTATTGACAAGGGCGGCTACGGTGATGTGGAAATCAACGGCTGGCGCGGCTCAGTGGTCTGGGGCTGCGACGAGCGCGGCTGGGAGCATGTGAGCGTGTCACCTTACGATCACAGCATAACGCCGTCATGGGACGATATGTGCAGGTTGAAAGACATTTTCTTTGATGATGAGGAGGTTGCCTTTCAGATTCACCCGCCCAAAAGCCAGTACGTAAACAAGATGCCGAACTGCCTGCATTTGTGGCGGATGAAAGACGGGGAGTTGATGGCAAAATTCGACGCGGGAACGCTATAGAAATGTTATAGGGATGTTACAAACAGGAGGAAAAGAATGAAAAGAATCATCTATACCTGCGACCGCTGCGGGAAGGAGATCACCGCAGAACGTTATCACATAACGATCTGCAAAGAGATTCCGGCAGGCGAGCCGGAGCTGATCGCGAACAGCGCTGACAGGGATTACTGTTATCTATGTATGGCGGAAATTGCGGTCTACATGGACACGGTGCCGTCTATTGTTCCGGTAAGGGAACAGATCGCTCCGGAGAATGAGGAGATCGCTCCGGAGAATGAGGAGATCGCTCCGGAGAATGAGGAGATCGCTCCGGAGGAGACCATCACAGAACACGTCCCGCCGGATCCGGAGGACATGGAGGAACCCGAAGAGTCCGTGATGTGCGAACTGCGGGAGGCGGAAGCGGAGCAGCGCAAGCGTCGGAAGTGGCTTGACCCGGAAATCCGGGACAGAATCATCGAGCTTTTCAACTCCGGCGAAGGCGTGCTGGTAATCGCTGGTAGGTTGGGCGTTGACCGGAAAGCTGTTTATAATGTGATCCATCGTGCACGCAAGAAAGGACTGGTCGAATGAACAGACAGCAACGGAGAGCGCTTGCCCGACAGCAGGAGAAGCAGGCGGAATTTGACAGACGGTACGGAGCTGCGGTCAGAGAGCGACAGACCCGGGCGGATGATAGGCAGCTGATGCTGTGGCTTGTGTGCATGGCATTAGGTGTCTACGACGTGTATGGTAATATGCCAACACGTATTCGGAAGCTTACAGAGGCCTTCCAACGGCGGATATATGAGTTCGGAGAGTCTGATCAGACGTATCATGATCTGGTCCGGGAACTGAAGGAAAAGACCGGGATAGAATTTCAGTGGATTGATTGAAGGAGGAAAAAGAATGAAAGTACGTGTTGACGGGCAGGAATACGATGTAGATCTTCAGGGTGTCGCCGACATTTTGCTTGGCTGCGGAGCCAGGATAGCGGGAAAAGAAGTGCCGGACTTTGTCGACCAGCAGAAACAGGTCAGCGCGACCTCGTTTATTTTTGCTGCGATACTTCTGCTTCACAAAGACGCGGAGAGCCTTTTAAAGTCTCTTGTCGGAGATATAAACGAATTCGTCGGCGAAAGCGGCGGACTCGACAAGGCTGCTGTCCGCCTTGAGCACATGCCGAAGCGCTCCGGCAGTTAAGGAGGCGCTAATGAGCAAGTTTGACGGAATCGATATCGACGAGGTTCTTCGGCGCAAAGCGTCCGGCGAAACGTATCGCGACATGGCCAAAGAGTTCGGCGTGGCGGGCGCTGCCCTGTCCCGCTGGGTCTGGCGCCAGACGGGACACGATCCAACGCATAAGGCGCGAGGCATCGATATTGGCAAAATAAAGGCGCTGTACCGGTGTGGCGGAATCTGGACAGTCAGAGCGATTGCCGGCGATATGGCACTGACAGAGGAAAGAGTCCTGCAGATAGTGAAAGAGCTTGCCCGCAGGGGCGAGCTGAAGCTGAGAAAGGAGGATCGCGATGAATAACTTACCAGCCGTACAGCCAGAACGGTTGACCGATGATGATTTCGAAGCAATCAGAATACATTTAAATGCCTACAAAGAAAAACTCTGCAATCAGCAGAGATGGAAAGAAGCGGAAGAATATCAGCGCATAATTGACCGATTTATGGCGTTTGCGTCCGCACAGCCAGAACAGCCAGAGATTATTCGGTGCAAGGACTGCCTTATGCATGGTGTTTGCCGTTATGAGCAGTATTTAGGATTGGACGGATATTGCTCAAAGGCAGAAAGGAGAACCGATGAGTGAACTGACGAACGATGATTTTGGAACGCTTGCCATATGCGCTATTCGGTACTGTCACGGACGGCAGACATGTATGCCCGACTTAGTGCGGGACATAATCAGACCGCATCTGCGAGAACTGAGTGACAAAGACCTGACTGTGATGATTGAGGATTGCGACTTTCAGGAGCGGATGCACTTGTACGGAGATGAGCGCATTGACAAGCCGGGGTGGTTGAAATGGAAAGCGGATTTGATTGCGGAAAGGGAAAGGAGAACAGGATGACTAAATTATCCAATGCAACCAAATTGAAACCGTGTCCGTTTCGTGTTCACGGTGAGAGAAAAGCTTCAGCAACGGTTTACGGAGAGTTCTACTACAATGAAACATTTATGCCGTGCATGGGTGAAGATTGCACTTGTTACTACGATTCTGGTGATGAAATCAAATGTTACCGGGACAACACATATTTCATCCTAGCAGAGAGGGGACAGGATGAGTAAGCGATTGATATACGCAGAGGATGCGATTGATGCGCTTGCAGAGATTGCAAGGAAGAATTTTAATCTATCCGATGAATTTAATCATTATCTTGCGGGATTGCTTGATGCAGACACGGAAATCAGACGCTTGCCATCCGCACAGCCAGAACAGCGATACACTGAGGAAGAACTAAGGGTATTCGCTCACGGAATTTCATTAAGTCTTTTGTCAAAGCGGTCAGCTCAGCATTGGCAGTATGATAAAGACACGGCTACAGAAATTGAGTTTCTTGAACGGCTTTATGATAAGGTCTGCGCAGACATGAAAGGAGGACAGGGATGAGAATAATTGACGCTGACGAACTGATGGAACATGTATACAGGGACAGGCTCGACTCAAGGGAATTGATTGCCGAAATGATCAGAAAGGCTCCGACGGTGGAAACTGACGCGGTGTTACGCAGGGAATTCAGGGAACTGGAAGCGCGTGCCATGATGCTGGAAGAGCAGGCGGAGTACTTGAAAGGGCAAATAAAGGCGCTTGTGTTTGCGGTGAGGGTCAATGGCGTTTCCGGTGGCGAAGTGGCATACGAGAGGGAATACGAGAAGAGGGGATGATAATGAGTGAAGTAAATCAGTGGATACCGTGCAGTGAGCGACTACCGGAAGACAGTGGGCGTTATCTTATTTCTGCTTTTGACGGAGTAGGGAGAAGAACAACAGTCGCACCGTATCAGCCGAGATATAAAGCATGGGCGATGGCAGGAAGAATGGCATACTGGAAGGTTATCGCATGGATGCCATTGCCGGAACCGTACAAGGAGGAATGACATGAGTAAAAAGCAGATATTTACAAATGTATTACTCATCACGTTGGTAGCATCACTGTGCATTGTATTGTTTAATGGCTGTGATAACGTCAATGCTGAAAATTCCGTTAATGTGAGTCGATTCGCGTGTGTAGAGAATATATACGATTGGGAAGTGGTTTACGACAGATATACCAGAGTAATGTATGCAGTTTCAAAAGGGTCATATAATCGTGGAAGCTTCACACTTCTGGTTGACGGCGAAGGCAAACCGTTACTGTGGAGCGGAACGTAAAAGGAGGACAAGGATGGAACAGATTAAAGACCCTAGCTGTTGGATAAGCGTCAAGCTGGATCCAGGCGCCTATATGCCGGAGCGGGCACACGAGTCGGACGCGGGTTATGACATCCGGACACCGTATGATTTCCGGCTGGAGCCGGGCGCGACGAGGACGATCAACAGCGGCGTACACATTGAGATACCGGACGGTTATGTCGGGTTCCTGAAGAGCAAATCCGGTCTGAATGTGATGTGGGGCATTACCGGCGAGGGCGTGATTGACGCCGGATATACAGGCCCGATTACAGTCAAGCTATATCATGACGGATGCAGCCCTAAGATCTTCGAGCGGGGAGACAAAATCATCCAGCTTGTCCTGCTTCCGGTATTCACTCCGGAGCTGATACAGGTCGAGGAGCTGGGCGAGACAGCGAGAGGAGATAATGGATTCGGGAGCACAGGGAGGTAAATCATGTATCAGGAGTGCGGGACATGTGAGAATTATGACGACGGGCTGTGTGATCGGTTCGGAACGCTGGTCGAAGAAGACGATATGGCCTGCAAGAAGTGGATGAAGCGCCGGATGGACGCAGAGAAGGAAAGGGAGAAGGAGGATAAGAAGAAGAATGTGCGTGATTGACTTTCCCAACGACAAGGAGCGCATCGCATTCCTTGAAGATTATCGGAACGAGAAGAGAGAGTGGTATCTCTGGCAGGACATGGAGGACACGGTCGGCCTTCGCTGGTGGCGGAACGACTATGTATCAGACGACTTTGCCCTGGTGGTTGTAGAGGAACTCTTTAGCGGAACGACCCCGGACATCTGGCCGGAGACAACGCCACTCTGGAGAGCGAAGCATTATTACATGGTGCGCGATTGGGGCCAGCCTTTTGCTGATGCGGTGGCGAGCAGGACGGAAGTGCTGAGAGAGATGAAGCAGAAGAAACAGGAGAAGGAGGACAAGAAAAAATGATGTCATTTGGGTTTGGATTTTGTGCGGGAGTACTTGCGGTTATAATCTGGGCGACATGGTACGGCGGTCGGCGATGAGCTGCAGTGACTGCGCCTGCCATACCTGTCTGTATTACTGGAGCGAACGATGCCCTTACGGCGAATGTTGGGACGACTACCGGGCAAGATATGATCCGTATCCAGCTCATCACATGGGAGATGCACCACGCACGCACTGGACCGACTGGGACGAGCCAGGAGAGCAGAGACACTGGTGTAGGGGTGGGGCGTTTTATCCGGACAATCAATGTACGCACTATGTGATGTACGAGGAGGGGAAGCATACGGTAAGGACATGCTTATTTGCAAATGTGGACGTCTATCAGGATGGGTATATCAGTTGCTGTATGGTTGCCGTGCAAGGCTGTCAATGGTGCTATGATCGATTTGAGGCGCTGAAAGATAATGAGGAGGTGAGCGGGTATGGGCGTCAAGCGGTTTCTATATGCCGTCAGAGATGAACAGAAAGAAATAGCCGAACTGCAGGAACGGATAGCCGACTTGCGCGCGTCCCTGCTGCCGTCCGCGATCAGGTACGATAAGGACGCCGTGCAGACATCCACCAGCGACGTCATTACTGACAAAATGATCAAGATAGCCGAGTATGATGCTCTATTAGAGAAGAAGATCGCCGGGCTGTATGCGAGACGGGCGAGGGCGCAGAAGCTGATTGACCTGCTTCCGGACAGCTTAGAGCGGCAGGTCCTGAGCATATACTTTCTGTCAGACGGCAGGCCGACGATGGAGCAAGTTGCCGGCAAGTTAAACTATTCCACCCAGCATACGTTTCGGGTATATGCTTCTGGTCTGGAACATCTACAGAAAAACAAAGATGAGAGTAAATGAGAGTAAGTTCCATGGTAATATGATATCGGGAACTTTGTCTGGGTAAGTAGGTTCTTCTTCATAATGTTTGCGTCAGAGATGGCTGCCTGACGCGTCGGGCGAAAGCCCGGCCTCCTTCATGATGCCGCCTGAGCCGGGCGGCTTTTTAAATGGTGACTGTATGATTTCATCGGTGTCCAAAGAAAAGTTTGAAGATTACGAGGGCTTTGTAGAAAAGTTCAAGCCAAAGAAAACAACAGATGATTGTATGACGCCGGAAAACATTTATGACTGCGTGGCCGATTATGTGGCGAAGCGGTACGGACTGAGCCGAGAGAGCTTCGTTAGGCCGTTCTGGCCGGGCGGTGATTATCAGGCGTTTGATTATCCGGATGGCGGGTGTGTCGTGGTAGATAACCCGCCGTTTTCAATTCTGGCGAAGATACTTGATTTCTACGAGGCAACCGGGCGCGATTATTTCCTGTTCGCTCCGTCTCTGACCGGGTTGAGTCTCACTGCGAGACACAAGACAACTTTTATCTGTGTCGGGGCGCTGGTAACGTACGACAACGGCGCGGAGGTGCGGACGAGCTTCGTCACCAGCATGGAGCCGGATGTGATCATGAGAACGGATCCGGAACTGTATCGGGAGATTGATGCAGTCAATACCGCCAACATAAAAGCGAATGTCGCGGAGCTGCCGAAGTACATTTATCCGGATCACATCATAACCGGAGCGCTTGCGCAAAAGTACAGCCTGCGCGGCATAGATTTTATAGTGCCACGGGCGAGTGCGGTATTTGTCCGCCGGCTTGATTCGCAGGCCGGAACGGATAAATCTATTTTTGGTGGCGGGTTGTTGCTTTCGGATAAGGCCGCAGCGGATAAGGCCGCAGCGGATAAGGCCGCAGCGGATAAGGCCGCAGCGGATAAGGCCGCAGCGGATAAGGCCGCAACGATTTACTGGCCGCTGAGCGACAGGGAGCGAGAGCTCGTTGACGGTTTAACTTGACATCCCTGCAGGGGTGACCTGCTTTTTCACTTTCCTTCTGAGAGGGGCGTACCGTTTGGTGCGTCCCTTTTGCGTGGGCGAATTATGACAGAACATATTACGAAATCCGACTTCTTCCAGAAGATGATGGAGGAAATCATAGACGAACATAAAGAAGAGTTCGGTTGGATCCATGAGTACGGCGTCGCAATCTGTGCGATGGAATCTGATCGAAAGAAGAAGAAAGGCGGATGCCTTGCTGTCCTGGGCGAATGCATCAAGGTTAAGGCCCTGTATGCTGAATTCTGCCCGTATGATTTTATTATCGTGATCTACTCTCCGAACGTCCAAGGCAAGACAGAGGACCAGCTTCGGATCCTTATGTATCATGAACTGCTGCACGCTGGGATGAGGGAAGTTAAAGGCGAACCTGTTTACTTTATCCGACCCCATGATGAGGAGGAATTCCGCACGGTAATAGACAGGTATGGCCTCGACTGGTGTTGACCATGAAAACGGCAAGACCCGACCATGATGGCAAAGACAAACGGAAGTATCTGCAGAACAAGAAGAAGATCCTGGCTTCACAGTCGGTATGCGGGGTCTGCGGCCGTCCTGTGGATATGTCTTTAAAGTACCCCCACCCCATGAGCGCGACCGTCGATCATATTATACCCGTGGCCAAGGGCGGCGGATCCGAGCTGTCAAACCTTCAGCTGACGCACCTGTGGTGCAACCGCCAGAAGAGTGACCGCCTCCTGGTGCCTGGCGTGCCGGCACCCTCCACCACCTCCGGAGGATCCGAGTCCGGGACGCTTAGGGGACGTCCTCGGGACGCGAGCACCCAGAAAGAAAATAATGCATCGTGTGCTTTCCCTCTGTCGGTCGACTGGCTGAGCTATCGCGCGAAATAATATCAAAATAATATTGAGAATCTCAAAACCCGAAGATCCACGCAGACTTTTTAATAGCTTGTGCGGATTTTTTCTTTGCTTCGCGGAGCCGCTTATGGGGGGGCGTGGAACCCCCGGGAATCCCCAATCCCA